>FLNX01004378.1_pt1 | contig 58779 bp, 55 predicted proteins | sample 1140341 | NCBI WGS metagenome assembly FLNX01 (sample SAMEA3878208, study PRJEB12797) | bioreactor metagenome | biome: Moose rumen | place: Sweden | collected 2011-10
ATATTTGTCCGTCCCGTGCTTTTTTGCAAGAGATTTGATTAATTCTTTCGGTAATTTTTGGATTACTTGAGCGAAAAGTGTTATCTTTGCCATGAAGGAAGGTGTTTTTTTTGAGCAACCACTAAGGTAAGCATTATTTGCCTTAATGGAAACAACTTCCTTCACTTTTTTGAATTTTATTTAGGACACTATTGGATTTTTGCATAATAATATATAAAAGGTGGGGAAGATTGAGGTAACTTTCACGATAATTTCGTAATTTTGCAACCAAAGATATATATAACGACAAAATGGCAACAGACAGAGTATCATACTGGATTGATATAGCTGACGAAGACCTTGACGTGGCTGAGGACTTGTACAATGCGAAGCGCTGGCTCTACGTTGCATTCATGTGTCATCAAGCAATAGAGAAAACTTTGAAGGCATATTGGTGTGGCACTCAGCCAGACGATCCGCCATATACCCACAACCATAAGAGGTTGGCAGACGGTTGCGGACTCTATGGTCGTTTGACTGAAGAGCAGAAAGACTTCCTGAACACTATTACCAATTACAACATTGAGGTTCGCTACCCCGAAGACAAGGAGGTTCTTTATAATACGCTCACTCCGAAAGCCTGCCAAGAAATGATTGACGAAACAAAACAGTTGACACAATGGATAAAAGACGAACTCTCAGCCGCGACGAGGCCATAGGATTGGTTCGACGCTACAAGCAGGTTATAGCACCTCGTTTTGATGTGGAGCCGCGCGTCATGATGTTTGGTTCTTACAGTAAAGGCTATGCCAATCCAGACAGCGACATTGACGTTGCCGTCATAGTGCCGACCTATGGCAATCGCAAATTGGAAATCTCCAAACTTCTTTGGCATGATGTTGATCAAGTGAGTTTCCTCATCGAGCCTGTCCTCATAGCAGAAGACCGTTGGTCTCCGCTTTACGATGATGTGATGCGTACAGGTGTTGTAGTATAGATAGTACAACGCATAAACGATTATGAACATTCAGAACCATACAGCCTCGTAATGTTTAATCGAGACGGCATGAGACAGCAATCCGTGTCGCCTCATAACATTTGTTACATCAGGGAAAGGCACATCTTCTTCCCTTGAAGTCCTTTGAGGTGATGAGTCCTTGGGATTGGGTGGTGATGGCAAGGTGAGAGATGGTAGTGAGATGGTAGTGCGATAGGGGGATTTTTCATCCTGTAGCAGGATTGTAGCACCATTGTAGCAGGATAAATCACAATCGTGCTACAGGCTCCGCCCTTTATTGATCGGCATTTCAGGCATATTGTAGCAGGGATAGCAGGTTTAATTTGTTTTTGTATTTAAGACGGTTGCTCTATCTCTTTTATTCTCTCTTTATCAATACCCAGTGCAGCGGCAAACTTATCTAGACGGCGACGCTCCTTGTCAGTAATCTCGCCCTTCGAAGCGTAGTCGCTGTACATATCGAGATATTCTTGCTCGACTTTTGTCTGTAAACGCCTATTCCAATATATATGTCTGCCAGTTCATCTGTCAGCCAGATTTCCTTTAAGACGTTGCAAAGATAGTGAAAAATCCGTCATTATCCGTACAGTTTCTTGGAAAAAAGAATGAAATTGATGCAAAAAACTGGAGATTTCGTAGGATATTACGGAAAGTTGAGTAATTTTGCGCTCAAAACGATCTTTTATGGATGGTTCAGATAAGATGGAACGAGTGTGCGGCTATCTCCGATTGATAGAGCGCACACGGTTGTTGAAGAATACCACAGAGGAACTGGAACAACTGGTAGGCTTCTCTATCGGCAGTGGTAACGGCTTGGCAAGGAAGGGCGGCAAGTCGCTCTTTATCAAAGATGCCATCTTCAGGGAACTGGCGCACATCGCCAAGCAAGATACTGACCTTGACCTGCAAGAAGTGCTCGATGCTTATATCGGTGCAGACCACATCTGTGAACGAATGGGAAATGTAGCAAACCCTGCATTGTTCTGCCAGCATCTCGTCTGGTATTTCTATTCAGACGCAGAGGCTACCGATGATATTGCATCGATTATTAATAAGGTAGAACAGGAGCAACTGCCACTCCTCGTCTTGATGGTTCTTAAATTGTTGCCCCGTCTGTCGGCTAAGGGCGGCGACGTGAGAGACATCCACCAAGACTATCGCCGCCTGTTCAGTTGGCTGTCAGAAACTGTCAACAAGGATATTATGATGCAGAAACTTCCGCTGCTTACCCAGGTGGAGGACGAGGTAAGGCGCAATCCTGACATCATGTGCAGAATACATCTTATTAGTACGGCAAATCAAATCCTGAATTCGTATGGTGCTGTCTCAACAAGAGAACGCATCAGCATGAGCAACAAGGAGTTGTTGGAAAACCTGTTTGATCCAGAAGTGAACGGTATCTGGACCGAAAATGAACTCTCGACAGTGTTCTGGCAGTTTGAAGGCATCGCCAATGGTTATCATCTTTACCGCTATCATGCAGACACCACCCGAAAATCTCTGGCATTTACGAAGTACTTCATGAAGTTCTTCCATCTTGGGAATGACATCATGGCTCTGGTTATCCATCCTCAAGCTATCCGTTATCTGGTCTCTGGCAAGCCGATGCCTAATAATCTGTTTGCCTATCTTGACTGTCAGATGAAAGTTGATAAGGGCAAGGCAGACAATTTCATTACCTTCAGCCCGCAGTCGGCTGACGGTCAATGGTTCGCCCTTAAACAATTGAGACGCAGCGAAAAAGAAGAGTTCTTCCAAAATCTATTAGATGACGAGCGGTATGAGAAAACAGACAGCCACGCAAATGATGACTACGACTTCACCATATCGTTAGCCGCTATCACCAGCGATTATATCTATATCCGCAAAGACGAGTCAACATACTACAGAATTCCAAAATCCTTGAACGGTCTTTTGGAAGAAGTTGGATTCAACAGTAATGCAGGTGTGATGTCGTTCAAAAACACTGCTGATGGAGAGCCTGCCACGTATATAGCATTTGACGATTTCAACTTGTATTACAACATTAGCACATTAGAGTTGATGGCCGAACATCAAATTGAAGTCGTGGATAGCATCAGTGTATGACTGCACCATTAAAACTCCAGCACAATGTACAAACAAATAAAAACTTATCATCAAAAGTATAGTAAAGCAGAAATCCCAAACCTCGTGAGAGATTTGGGATTCTGTGTTTGTTTGGAATAAATTATCTTTTGTTGTTCTCGTCGGTGTTATGCCTCGGGGATTACTGATACGGTACTCTTGTCATGCTTCCCCTTGTGGAACTGAACAGTTCCATCAACGAGCGCATAGAGGGTATCGTCCTTACCCATACCTACATTCAAACCTGGGTTGTGCTTAGAGCCACGCTGGCGAACAATAATGTTGCCTGCAACAACCTTCTGGCCACCGAAAATCTTAATGCCGAGTCGCTGTGATGCTGACTCACGGCCGTTCTTAGAACTACCTACACCTTTTTTATGTGCCATTTCTTGTTCCTCCTACGTTTTTAAGCGATTACTGATTTAACTTCTACCTGTGTGTACTGCTGGCGATGACCATTCTTCTTACGAGAGTCCTTACGACGCTTCATCTTGAAGACAATCACCTTCTCACCCTTTACGAGGGGATTAATGACCTCACACACAACTTTAGCACCACTTACGGTGGGCGCACCTACCTGTACTGAACCATCATTGTCGACAAGCAGTACCTTGTCGAATTCAACAGTCTTACCTGCCTCCACATCTTTCATGTGGTTGACAAAGAGTTTTTTACCCTGCTCTGCCTTGAACTGCTGACCGTTAATTTCTACAATTGCGTACATTGTTTTGTTATTGTTTAAACGGGTTTTTCCGCATGGCGCATGGCTTTGTGCCACGTCTTAACTGAGCCACCACGGACTAAATCGGGCGCAAAGGTACGAAAAATAAATGAAATGACCAAGAAAATAAGAGAAAAAAACAAAGCGATGACCCTCACAGGCAATCGCTTCATATCTTCAATAGGTATTAGTCCTTTTAAGGTAAAAAGATTGTTTTCAGGATAACTGGTGCAAAAGTACAACAATTTTTAATAATGACAAAACTTTTTACCCATTATTTTTCGACAAAATGCCTGTGCACCCACACAATTACATTAAATTTAAGGAAAATTCATAAATTAATTGTGCAAACGTTTGCTATTATCTTGATTTTTTGTTGTGATGATGCTGGCGTCCTTTTCCTCCACGTCTCTTGCTTCCATGATTCCTTCCACCACGACCACGGGAAGACTTGCGTGGTGATATTGAACGGTATTCAGGCGCATCGCCAAGACCTTCTGGTAAAGCATTTTTGGTAATATCTTTCTCCAAGAAGCGCTCAATATCGGAAAAATAGCGCATATCTCGATCAGAGACAAAGGTAATGGCGACACCATCACGCTGGGCACGTGCGGTACGACCAATACGATGCACATAATCCTCAGCATCATGGGGTACGTCATAGTTGATGACCATTAGTATATCATCAATGTCAATACCACGAGCCACGATGTCTGTGGCAACCAGTACATCCACCTGTCCAGCCTTGAAACGATACATCACGTCGTCACGCTCCTGTTGGGTCAGGTCACTATGCATCGGCGCACAATTGATATGCATCCTATGCAGTTCCCGTGTAATGTCCTTCACCTTGTCCTTTTTCCCAGAGAAGATGATGACACGCTTGAGTTCTCCTGCCTTAAACAAATGGCGAATAATACCCAATTTCTGAGGTTCGTAACAAATGAAAGCCGACTGCATGATTTTCTCTGCCGGTTTACTGACGGCAATCTTCACTTCTATAGGATTATATAATAATGTACGCGCGAGTTGCTGTATCTTATCAGGCATTGTGGCGGAGAACATAATTGTCTGGTGATCCTTTGGCAATAGTTTGGCTATCTGCAGAATATCATCGGAGAAGCCCATGTCAAGCATACGATCTGCCTCATCAAGAACAAAGAAGGAAAGACGTGAAAGGTCCACATGTCCCATACGGATATGAGAAAGCAGACGTCCTGGTGTGGCGATAATCACGTCAGCCCCCATCCTCAGTCCACGCATCTCTTGGTCAAAACGGTTTCCGTCATTGCCACCATATACAGCAACGCTCGATACGCCATCAAGATAATAGCCGAAACCTTGCATCGCCTGATCTATCTGTTGGGCGAGTTCACGGGTTGGAGCCATCACGATACAATTAACGGCATCTTTTGGAAAACCGCCGTCGTCTATCATGCTAAGGATAGGTAACAGATAGGCAGCGGTCTTACCTGTTCCTGTCTGTGCCACACCAATAAGGTCATGACCATCAAGGATCTCGGGAATACATTTCTCTTGTATAGGGGTCATCTCCTCAAAACGCATGTCATAGAGTGCGTCAAGGATATTGTCATTCAAGTATGTCTCTTCAAATTTCATCTAGTTTGGTGCTTGCCTATAACAGTAATAGGCGATGATTGCATATAGGAGATTAGGAATCCATGCCGCCAGCATCGGAGGTGTATCTGCGTTGATGGCAAAGGTAGAACTAATGGTTTGCAATAGGATATAGGAGAATGAGAGGGCAAGACCGATGCCCAAGTACAGTCCCATGCCTCCTTTTCTCTTACGTGATGACAGCGACACACCAATGATTGTCAAGATGAAGGAGGCAAAGGAGGTCGCTATACGTTTGTGGTACTCCACCTCATATTGCACCACGTTACTGGAACCTCGTTCCTGTTGCTTGGAAATATACCGTTTCAACTCAGGTGACGTGAATGTCTCCTGTTGTCCTTTTGAGAAGATCAGGTCCATTGGCTCCATCTGTATCAGCGTGTCTATCTCTGAGCCGCTGGATATCTTCTCACGCATACCTTTTAACTCACGTATCTTATAGTTTCGAGCCTTCCAGTGGTAACGTGAGTCACTGATGGTGTCATATTGGATGACATTTGCCGTCATGTGACTAACCAGTTTTTTCTTGTCAAATTTATAGAGGGAGAAACCATACCCCGTCTTACGGATGTCATCATATTGGGAGATATAGGCAACCGTCCCTTTATCAACCATCAACTGAATATTCGTAGCCGTTGTATTTTTCTTATTGTTCTTATAAAGCGACTCGAAGTCATGTCTTACCACCGTGCCCTTTGGGATGACATAAGCACCAAGGTAGAAGTTCAGTGCGGCTATCAATGCGGCGGATATCAGATAAGGTCTCAGCAAACGTTTGAAACTCATGCCACAGGCAAGCATAGCGATAATCTCAGAGTTTCCTGCTAACTTAGACGTAAAGAAAATAACGGCGATAAAGACAAACAACGGGGAGAAGAGGTTGGCAAAATAAGGTACGAAATTCATGTAGTAATCGAACACGATGGCACGCAATGGCGCATGGTAGGTCGTGAACTTCGCCAGGTTCTCATTGACATCGAAGACAATGGAGATTGAGATAATAAGGGCAATGGAATAGATATAGGTACCGATAAACTTCTTGATGATATACCAGTCCATGCGCTTGATATACTGGAACGGATTGTATTTCTTCAGAAAAGCAATACGCTCCCAAGGTAGTCGCTTCCACAACAACCTTATTTTCCTGACCATATCATTCCATTTCTCTTTCATAGAATGCTTATATTCTTCTTCCCATGTCATCTATCACCGAGTGCTTCCATTGTACGAAGTCACCCTGTTCGATATGCTGACGGGCATCCGTGACCAGTCGGAGATAGAAAGCAAGATTGTGAATAGACGCTATCTGCATGGCAAGTAATTCCTGTGCTTTGAAAAGATGGTGAAGGTATGCCTTCGAGTGGATACGGTCAATATCACAGCCCTCAGGATCAATGGGGGAGAAATCATCCTGCCATTTCTGATTCCGCATGTTCATGGTCCCATGATAGGTAAACAACATGGCATTACGTCCGTTACGGGTTGGCATCACGCAGTCGAACATATCCACACCACGCTCGATAGCCTCCAGAATATTCTGGGGGGTTCCTACACCCATCAAATAACGGGGCTTATCCTTGGGAAGAATCTCGTTAACGACCTCAATCATCTCGTACATCACCTCCGTAGGCTCGCCAACAGCAAGACCGCCAATGGCATTGCCATCGGCTCCTTTGTCAGCAACATATTTTGCCGCCTCTTGCCGCAAGTCCTTGAAAGTACACCCCTGTACAATAGGGAACAGACTCTGACGGTGACCATAGATTGGCTCCGTCTCATTAAACCGTTTGATACAGCGGTCTAACCAGCGTTGCGTGAGACCCAAAGACTTCTTCGCATACTGATAGTCGCTCTGTCCAGGAGGACATTCGTCAAGTGCCATCATAATGTCCGCTCCAATCACCCGCTCTGTGTCCATTACATTCTCTGGTGTGAAGAAATGTTTCGAGCCGTCGATATGACTACGGAACTCACAGCCTTCCTCACGCAGTTTCCGGATACCTGTCAGGGAAAAGACCTGAAAGCCGCCGGAGTCTGTGAGGATAGGACGGTCCCACGTATTGAAATGATGAAGACCACCCGCTTTCCGAAGAATGTCAAGTCCAGGACGGAGATACAGATGATAGGTGTTGCCCAGGATAATCTGCGCCTTTACCAGCTCACGAAGTTCAGAGAAATGCACTCCTTTCACACTGCCACATGTTCCTACAGGCATGAAGATGGGAGTCTTGATTTGTCCGTGATCAGTAGTGATCAGTCCTGTACGTGCCTCACTTGCGGAATCGGTATGTTGCAGTTCAAATGTCATTTCTCGTTCTTCGTTTCTTCTATCTCAAATAGGAGAGGGTTTTCCACAATCTCATCCGTTAGGGCGAAGTTCCAGACTTCCTGTACGTTCTCTACGTAATGGAAGGTGACCCCTTTCAGATACATCTCGGGAATCTCGTCAATATCCTTTTGGTTTTCACGGCACATAACGATATCTGTAATGCCTGCACGTTTTGCCGCTAAGATTTTCTCCTTGATTCCACCGACAGGAAGTACCTTGCCACGAAGGGTTATCTCACCTGTCATCGCCGTATTCTTCCGGACCTTACGCTGAGTGAGCGCCGAGGCAATAGAGGTTGCAATAGTAATACCTGCAGAAGGACCGTCTTTGGGAGTAGCCCCTTCTGGAACGTGAATGTGAATGTTCCAGTTGTCAAAGACACGATAGTCTATATGCAACTTCGCCGTATGTGCTTTCACATATTCCAAAGCGAGGACAGCACTCTCTTTCATCACGTCACCCAAATTACCTGTCAGTGTGAGTTTAGAGCCTTTCCCTTTCGACAGGGAGGTTTCGATAAACAATATCTCACCACCGACACTGGTCCATGCAAGACCAGTGACAACACCCGCATAACTGTTGCCTTGATAGATGTCACGATAGAAAGGAGGCTTACCCAGTAATCCCTCCAACTCTGTTGGAGTAATCTTCAGGAAAGGTAGCACACCGTCTTTTGCCTTCTGGAATGCCATCTTGCGGAGTGCTTTGTTGATTTGCTTCTCCAATTGGCGCACACCACTCTCACGAGTGTACTGCTCAATAATTTTCTCAATGGCAGCCTTATTGAAGGTCAGCCCTTTATCCGTCAGTCCAGTGTTCTCCTTCTCTTTGGGAATCAGGTGCCGTTTGGCTATCTCGTATTTCTCTTCTGTTATATAGCCACTAACCTCAATAACTTCCATACGGTCGAGCAGAGGTTTGGGTATTGTACCGAGGTTATTTGCCGTGGCAATAAACAAGACTTTCGACAAGTCATAGTCTACGTCCAGATAGTTGTCATGGAACGCATTGTTCTGCTCGGGGTCCAGTACCTCCAGCATTGCAGAGGCAGGGTCACCATTATGGGTGTTTTGTGTCACCTTGTCTATCTCATCAAGGATAAATACAGGATTACTGGACCCTGCTTTCTGGATGTTCTTGATGATACGTCCCGGCATTGCGCCGATATAGGTGCGACGGTGACCACGAATCTCAGCCTCGTCGTGTAAACCACCTAAGGACACACGGACATATTTACGGTTCAGTGCATCTGCAATAGACTTTCCCAAACTGGTCTTTCCAACACCAGGAGGACCATACAGGCAAAGGATGGGGGACTTCAGGTCACCACGGAGGGAAAGTACGGCAATATACTCAAGAATACGCTCTTTCACTTTTTCCATACCATAATGGTCACGGTCGAGAATCTTCTGTGCACGATCCAGGCGGAGGTCGTCTTCTGTGCACTCATTCCATGGCAGTGATACCAATGTCTGCAAGTAAGTCAGTTGGATGTTGAAGTCAGGACTCTGGGGATTCAGTTGGTCGAGTTTATCCACCTCTCTGTAGAAGATGCGTTCCACATCCTCACTCCACTGCTTGTCCTTTGCCTTCTCTAACAGTTCCTTCTTCTCCGGTGAACTTTCATTACCCATTTCTGCTTGCAGATTCTTAATCTGTTGCTGCAAGAAATAGTTACGCTGTTGCTCATCGATGTCGTCACGGGTCTTATTACGGATGTCAAGTTTTAGAGTCTGCAACTCTATCTCACGATTCACAATCTTCATCGTATTGAACAACCGCTCCTTGATAGATGACATCATCAATAGTTTGATTTTTTCCTTGACAGAGAAGGGGAGGTTAGAGCATATAAAATTCAGGGCAAGGATGTTGTTACTTACGTTCCTGATGGCAAAAGATGCCTCTTCTGGTATATCATCATTTAGTTTGATATATTCAGTAGTCTGGTTGCGCAAGTCCTCAATAGCGGCATTGAACTCTGTATCGTGTTTCTCTGGCTCTAACTCGGGAGCCATCTCTACATGACCAACAAGGAAAGGCTTATATTTCTGCAATTCCAGCAACTTGATACGCCCTAATCCCTGGATAATTGCTGTGATATTGCCATTGGGCAAGGTAAGGAGTTTCAAGACCTTAGCGTAAACACCCATGTCATACAGGTCAGCACGGATAGGCTGCTCTGTCTCTGGGTCGCGCTGACAGAAAACACCAATTGTTAGATCATCTTTCTCCGCCTGTCTTACAACCTTCATACTGGAGTCACGTCCTATTAGCACAGGAGTAACTACCCCTGGGAATAGTACAATATTCCGAACTGCAAGTATCGGGAGTGAATTGGGAATTTCCACTTGGTTAAGGTCGCTATAATCGCCCTCAACATCGGCGATCATTGAAAACGACCTGTTCCTATTATCCATATACATAGTTATCGTTTCTTCCATAATAGGGTGCAAAGGTACGAATAATTTGTTACACATCCAAATTTCCGTCCTTAATTTGACTATTTATAAATAATGTAGGCTTAGTCTTGCGGATTGACACGAAGGATGATACTCGTAGCACCTAAAGTAAAGAGAGTACCATCCTCTATCCTTCGGCGCTCACGGGGCTTTAACTCGACATTATCAACAAAGGTGCCCGTATTGCTGTTATTGTCGAAGAGTGTATAGCATAACTCGTTATGCTTATTACGACTGACATTGATAGTACAATGGTTAAGGTCGACACTGGGGTCTACTGTCTCGAAAGGAGTGTTAATGGGATTACCTTTTTGATACCTGCCAATGACATTGTCGCCCATGTGCAAAGGAATCTCTTGCTTGAAATGAAAGACATTCTCAATCACCACAATACTACCACACTCGGAATCAAGATTCGAGAATTGGGCATTGAGTGTTTCCGTCTCCTTCTTTTGCGTGTCTCTCAACTTAGAGACACCGATACGGATCCCAAACTGTTTTCCGCATTCAGAGCATTGGAAAACAAGTGACTGACCATCGTCGTACTGAGTCTCGTCAAAGGTTATATAACTATCACATTTAGGACATCTTACACGCTTCATCCTTCAGTTTTTCTTTTATATACCCATGCCTCCTCAAAATCCTCTTCGAAACGCAAATTATGCAACTCTACATAAGCAGCACTCTCAGACTTGAAATGGCCATAGACAACGCGTACCGTATTATGATAGACATTAACCTCTGTATCCTTGAACCCCCTATTGCGCATTTTCTTTGCAAAAACCTCAGCATTATCACGCCTTACCTGACTGGCAAGAACGATACAATACGGTTTGTCAACATCTGGCATGACCTTTGTTGTAGTATCCGTCTTCTCTATTTCCTTAGGAGTTTCCTTGGCAATGACACTTGTATCAGCAGCCATATGGGGAATGGCTGTCGGCATATTAGAGTCGATAGGTATCAGTTTATTGAAGAACTTGCTCTGAAGGGCATTCATTGTCTCTGTCTCTAAATTGCTATTAGCAATAGGAGTAGTCATCATAAGGAAGAGTATGATAGCAGCAGCAATAGCAACAGCATTTCTCACCCATGACATTTTGATATGAATGGCATGATCATCCTCGTCGTCATGCTCAATCAACTCAATGAGAGGTTGCTCGATATCACCAGACGGCACTTCCTCTTCTTGAGGGATAACTTCCACAACGGTCTTAGGAGGAGTGGCAGCCGATGACCTTAACAATGGGAACTCAAAAGAACCAAGTCCATAAAGGGAAGGAGTAAGGACTCCTGCCTCGTCGGGTTCAAAGCAGTAATTCCCCTCATCATTGGACGTGAGGACTCCTATGCCTTTGAGAGAGCATGCCCCTTCATACATTATCTGATGCCTTATCTGGTCAACTTCCTGCTCAATGCGCCTAAGAGCCTCAGGATAACTGATATCATAGGCCTCTACGTATGACTGTGCCAATAAAGAGTCATTCATCTTGAGTTGGGGATTAAAACCTATCGTCCGAATTGGGGGTAGGAAAGCCCCGTCAACGTCATCTATATGGGCGGAGACATAATGAGCGACAAAGCCCCCGAAGTCGGGCACTGCCACACAATCATTGCTCAAAAGGAGCACTTCTATATGTCGTGCTATTTCAATCACGAGTGCAAAAATAGATATTTTTTATGAAATGCGCAAATAAAAACGGTTCTAAATGTTTTAAAAAGAATAAAAACCTTTTGTCTAACAACAATAAATTATTACTTTTGCAAACGAAAATAAATAATCATAATATATGAATATAGCAATAGTTGGAACAGGATATGTCGGATTGGTATCAGGAACTTGTTTCGCTGACACAGGTGCCAATGTCACATGCGTTGATGTGGATGTTAATAAGATAGCCTCTTTGCAAAAAGGAGAAATCCCCATCTATGAGCCAGGACTTGATGAATTAGTAAAGAAAAATGTCGCTGCTGGTCGTCTGAAGTTCTCTACCGACTTGGCATCAGTATTAAATGATGTCCAGATTGTTTTCTCCGCTGTTGGCACACCCCCTGACGAGGATGGTTCCGCTGACTTAAAATATGTGTTACAGGTGGCACGCACCATTGGACAAAACCTTAATCATTACGTGGTAGTGGTTACTAAGTCGACGGTGCCTGTCGGTACAGCAAGGAAAGTGCGTCTGGCTATAGAAGAAGAACTCCAGAAACGTGGTGTGGAGATAGATTTTGATGTAGCCTCTAATCCCGAGTTTCTCAAAGAAGGTAATGCCATCAAGGACTTTATGTCTCCCGACCGTGTCGTCGTTGGCGTGGAGAGTGAGCATGCCAAGAAAGTACTCACAAAATTGTACAAGCCTTTCTTGATTAATAACTTCCGTGTCATCTTTATGGACATACCCTCTGCGGAGATGACTAAATATGCCGCAAACTCAATGCTTGCCACTCGTATTTCCTTTATGAACGACATTGCCAATCTCTGCGAGCGGGTGGGAGCGGATGTTAATATGGTTCGTGCGGGAATAGGTGCCGACACCCGTATTGGTCGGAAGTTCCTCTATGCTGGTTGCGGTTACGGTGGCAGTTGTTTTCCAAAGGATGTGAAAGCCCTTATCAAGACGGCAGACATGAATGGTTATTCCATGGAGGTGTTGAAAGCCGTGGAGCGTGTGAACGAGCGGCAAAAGTCTGTGTTGTTTGAGAAATTGCAAAAGACTTTTGCCGGAAAGTCGTTAAAAGGAAAGACTATCGCCATGTGGGGACTTTCCTTTAAGCCAGAGACCGACGACATGCGAGAGTCAACGGCTTTGGTGATGATTAAGTTGTTGTTAGACGCAGGTTGCATAGTACGTGCCTATGATCCTGTGGCGATGGGAGAATGCAAGCGTCGTATAGGTGACAGTATCACGTATTGCCGTGACATGTATGATGCCGTTTTGGATGCCGACGCACTGCTTCTGTTGACAGAATGGAAGGAGTTCCGACTCCCCACATGGGGTGTTATCAAGAAAGCGATGAAACGCCCTCTGGTAATTGACGGACGTAACATTTTTGATATTGAGGAACTCGAAGAGAATGGTTTCGAATACTATTGCATTGGTAAGTAAATGAAAGTATCCCTCATACAGACAGATATTGCGTGGGGTAATCCTGAGGAGAATATCCGACGGGCAGAGAGACTCATGGGCTCCTGCGAGGATAGTGACCTATATGTACTGCCGGAGATGTGGAGTTCTGGATTTGCCACGCAACCCGAAGGCATTGCTCCTGATGTGAATAAGAATATCGCCTCAGACTGGATGCGTCATGTTGCCGACAGAAGACAATGTGCCATTTGCGGCAGTCTTGCCGTAAGATTACCTGACGGTTCTTTCCGTAACCGCCATTATTTCATTGATGGTAGGCACCATCAAGAGGTTTTCTATGATAAACATCATTTATTCACTTATGGTGGAGAGAACAAGTACTATACGGCAGGACAGGAGCATACCATTATAGAATATGAGGGCTTCCGCATCTTATTGCTAACCTGTTATGATCTTCGTTTCCCTTGTTGGAGTCGCTATGCCGATGGTAGGGAGTACGACATGATTGTTGTCGTTGCCAATTGGCCTCAGTCCCGCCAATCCGCCTGGCAGGTACTGACACGTGCAAGAGCAATCGAGAATCAGGCATATCTGGTCGGAGTAAACAGGGTGGGTGATGACGAGTGTTCCCATTATGTGGGTGCCAGTTGTGTCATCGACCCAATCGGGAAGAGAATAGGGCAATGCAAGATTGATCAGACGGATTCTCTGACTGTTGCGTTATCGTTAGACGAGTTGCAAAGAAGACGTGCCAAATTCCGTGTACTTGAAGACCGTGATTAAAATTTCACTCGTAATATGTTGCTGTTTAATGAAAATTCTTTATCTTTGTAGTCGGAAATCAAAATTGTAGTCTCATGACACTCATAATAGTACTATTATTAATAGTCTCATACCTGCTTATAGCCACAGGGCATTTGACAGGAGTAAACAAAGCCGCTATCGCCATGTTCCTTGGTACGGCAGGATGGGTTGTCTATGTATGCTATGGTACGGATTTCGTCATGCAACAGCATCCAGAGGACTATCTTGAGTATCTGGCGGGTTCCCAGTCTTCCAGCGACTTAGTCAAGTATTTTATCTACGAAAATATTTTCTTGAAATATGTGGGTAAGGCTGCAGCCATTGTTATGTTCTTACTTGCCACCATGTCAATTATTGAACTACTGAATAACAATGGATGCTTCGACTTCATAACCGAATGGATACGTACACGTAACTCTAAGCGCCTGTTATGGACAATCACCATAGCCACTTATATCATTTCTGCGAATCTTGACAACCTGACGACCACTACGATGATGTTGGTCATCATGCACAATATTGTGCAGAGTGGACGGCAGCGTATGCTGGTTGGCTCAGCCATTGTGCTTGCCGCAAATTGTGGCGGCTCCTTTACCGTGATAGGTGACCCAACAGGACTTATTTTGTGGGGGGATGGCGCCGTGACAGCAACTCATTTCTCCGCCTATCTCGCTATTCCTTCCTTATTGGCATGGGTTATCCCTACTATCCTCATCAATTATCAATTACCAGACCGTCTGGACTGTGAGTGGAGTACGTCACCTTATCGAGGCGATGACACCCGTTTGAACCGTTGGCAACGTCTCGTGATGTTATTGGTAGGTATTGGAGGATTATGGTTTATTCCTACGTTCCATAACATTACAAAACTGGCACCTTTCCTCGGTGCACTGTGTGTGCTGAGCGTCCTTTGGGTGGTCAATGAGGCCTTTAATCATAAATTGATGAATGCAGATCAGATGGCTCAACGCCGTATTCCACGTGCCTTACAATATGGTGCTATCCAACAGATGCTCTTTGTGATGGGTATCATGATGGGTATGGGTGTCGTTGTGGAGACAGGAGTATTTGGGGATATCGCCAAATGGTTTGATGAGAGCATCCATAACATCTGGCTGATAGGAATAGGCTCAGGTATCCTCAGTTCTCTCATTGACACCTTTACTGTTGCTGTCAGCAATATCATGCTTTATCCGTTAGCAGAGGCTGGTGATATGGCTGCTAATGGGGCCTATTGGGAAATCATCGCTTTCTGTACCGCGATAGGAGGATGCCTGCTTTGCGTAGGATCCACCAGTGGTGTCGCCTTGATGAAAATGGAGCATGTCCGTTTAGGATGGTATCTTAAGAACATGACTCCAAAGGTGGCTATCGGTTGGCTGGTAGGACTTGTAGTCCTGTGGATGGAGATTAATCTAATCTAAAAAGAGATATCCTAAAACATGTCAAAAATAAAACATTTTCGAATAAAAGTTCGGAAATGTTTTTTTTATTTGAAATATTTTACTAACTTTGCAAGGCTATAACTATAAAAACAACAACTTTAAATATTCAAACTGCTTATGTCTAAAATTAATGGACGCATTTCCCAAATCATCGGTCCTGTTATTGATGTTTACTTCAATACAGAAGGACAGGATGCAGAGAAAGTGCTCCCAAAAATTCATGAGGCGCTGACTATTCAGCGTCCAGACGGCTCGCAGTTGGTGGTAGAAGTTCAGCAGCACATCGGTGAGGATACCGTACGTTGTGTTGCTATGGACAATACTGACGGACTGCAGCGTGGATTGGAGGCAAAACCAATGGGGTCACCTATTCTGATGCCTTCAGGTGAACAAATTAAGGGTCGTATGTTGAACGTGATCGGTCAGCCTATTGACGGTATGAAACAACTTGACATGGAGGGTGCTTATCCTATTCATCGTGAGGCTCCTAAGTTTGAGGAGTTGTCCACAACGAAGGAGGTACTTGCCACTGGTATTAAGGTCATCGACTTGCTGGAACCCTATTTGAAAGGTGGTAAGATCGGTCTGTTCGGTGGCGCTGGTGTTGGTAAGACGGTGCTTATCATGGAGTTGATTAACAACATCGCCAAGGGGCACAACGGCTTCTCCGTCTTCGCTGGAGTAGGAGAGCGTACCCGTGAGGGTAACGACCTGATTCGTGAGATGATAGAGTCGGGTGTTATTCGTTATGGCGAGAAATTCAAAGAAGCAATGGCTCAAGGTAAGTGGGACCTCTCGTTGGTTGACCCGGAGGAGATGAAGAAAAGTCAGGCTACTCTTGTCTATGGTCAGATGAATGAGCCACCAGGTGCGCGTGCCTCTGTAGCCCTTTCTGGTCTGACGGTTGCCGAAGGCTTCCGTGACGGAGGTGGTAAGGATGGTGGTGCTGCCGATATCCTCTTCTTCATTGATAACATCTTCCGTTTCACGCAGGCAGGTTCAGAGGTGTCCGCTCTATTGGGTCGTATGCCCTCAGCCGTAGGCTATCAGCCGACACTTGCCTCTGAGATGGGAGCCATGCAGGAGCGTATCACCTCTACGAAGAAAGGCTCTATCACATCCGTTCAGGCTGTTTATGTGCCTGCTGACGACTTGACCGACCCTGCTCCCGCTACCACTTTCACTCACTTGGATGCCACAACAGTGCTTGACCGTAAGATAGCAGAGTTAGGAATCTATCCTGCCGTTGATCCATTGGGAAGTACTTCTCGTATTCTTGACCCATTGGTTGTAGGTAAGGAGCATTATGAGTGTGCTCAGCGTGTGAAGGAGATCCTACAGCGCTATAAGGAGTTACAGGATATCATAGCCATCCTGGGTATGGACGAACTTTCCGATGAGGATAAGTTGACGGTAAACCGTGCCCGTCGTGTACAGCGTTTCCTGTCACAGCCATTCTCAGTTGCCGAGCAGTTTACGGGTCTGCCAGGTGTGATGGTACCTATTGAGGAGACTATCAAGGGCTTCAATGCCATTCTCGATGGTGAGGTCGATGACCTGCCAGAGCAGGCGTTCCTCAATGTTGGTACGATAGAAGACGCAAAGGCGAAGGCAAAGAAACTATTGGAAGCCGCTAAAGGATAATGCCTATGTTACAGTTGAAGATAGTTTCGCCCGAAAAGGTAGAGTTCACAGGAGAAGTAGAGCGTGTCCTCGTTCCTGGTCTGCAGGGTCAGTTCGAGATACTGAACAATCATGCGCCCATCATCTCTATCCTCCAGAAGGGAGTAGTAGTGTATGACAAAGAGCAACTGCCTATTTTAGGTGGTTTCGTGGAAGTTCAGAAAAACGTGGTGTCGCTCTGTGTGGAGAAGTCTGAATGATTCTTGAGATATTCCTCTCCGCACTCTTCTTCACCCTGTTGGGAACGGCTTATGTGAAAGGCTATGACATCGTGAAGCGTCATTCGCCAGACCATCTGCCTCACTTCTATCTCATCATGGCAACGATACGTATGTTGCTCGTCGGTACTGTCGTCGCGCTCTACGTATTCTTCACAGAGAATAGAGAAGACACCATCCGTTTCGCCATTACATTTATAATAATGTACGTGATAATGATGGTAGTTACACTGAAAAAAAGACATTAAATGACAATAATGAATCACACGAAACGACTGCTATGTATGGCACTGTTGGTGTTCACCATGATACCGGCAATGAGGGCAGAAGACTTCTCCGCCAAGGAGGTGGTTCTGGAACATATCAAGGACTCCCACGACTGGCACGTCACAGACTATGGGGACGGGAAGTCATTAGTAATCTCATTGCCCATTATCGTGAAAAGTTCCACAGGCTGGCATGTGTTCTGTTCCTCCCAGTTTGAGCATCATGCAGATGCCTCAGGTCTTCGCCAAGGTCCTTATGGTCTTGCTATAGCGACTGAAGGCGACAATGCAGGTAAGATAGTGGAGAATGGAGAACCCGTTCTCGACCTGTCAATCACCAAGACGGTAGCCGTGATGTTTATCAACGTAGCGCTTTTGCTTTGCTGTATCCTGTTCAGTGCCCGCTGGTATAAGAAACGCAAGGCATCAGACACTGCTCCTGGTGGCTTTGTCGGCTTTATCGAAATGCTGGTCATGTATGTTGTGGATGAGATTATCAAGCCAGGTGTTGGTAAAGGTTATGAGAAATATACACCTTACCTGCTGACTTGTTTCTTCTTCATCTTCACCTGTAATGTGATGGGCTTGATACCATTCCCTCCAGGCTCAGGTAATGTGACGGGCAATATCGCCGTCACCTTCTTCCTCGCCCTCTGTACCTTTATCATCGTACAGTTCTCGGGCAACAAGTATTACTGGAAGGATATCTTCTGGCCTGAGGTGCCCACATGGTTGAAGGCGCCAATTCCTATCATCCCCGTCATCGAGTTTGTGGGAATCTTCACGAAGCCTTTCGCCTTGATGATCCGTCTTTTCGCCAACATGATGGCTGGTCATGCCATTGCTGTTGCCATCACCTGTATCATCTTCTTGGTGGCAAGTCAGGCTGTCGCTGTCCAACTGTCCATGTCGGCACTGAGTGTCATCATGAGTATCTTCATGATGTGTCTGGAGTGCTTGGTATGCTTTATCCAGGCGATGGTATTCACAATGCTCTCCGCCGTGTTCATCGGACTGGCGAGAGTAGAGCCAGAACATGAATAATCACGAGATATCAAAACAATTAAAACAATAACAATTTAAAACTTTAAAATTATGATTACAGCATTATTAGCAGCAGAAGGTGTTGCAAAGTTAGGTGCCGCAGTAGGCGCAGGTCTCGCAGCAATTGGCGCAGGTCTTGGTATTGGTAAGATTGGTGGTCAGGCAATGGACGCTATGGCTCGCCAGCCTGAGGTGATGAACAAGTTGTTCACGAACATGATTGTGGCTGCCGCTCTGATTGAGGGTGTTGCCTTATTCGCTGCCGTTATCGCATTCCTTTGCATCTAATGCATAGGTTTAAAGGTAATAATTTAAAAGGTAAATAATTCAGCGTATGGATTTATTGATTCCGAGTACTGGCTTACTATTCTGGATGTCCCTGACGTTCTTGGTAGTGCTGTTCATCCTCTGGAAGTTCGGCTTTCCTGTCATCACGAGTATGGTGGCAGAGCGCAAGGCTTTCATTGATGACTCACTGAAGAAGGCGCATGAGGCAAACGAGAAACTTGCCAATATACAGAAAGAAGGTGAATCCATCTTGCAGGAGGCTCGTGAGAAACAGGCGCAAATCCTTAAGGAGGCAGCCGAGACCCGCGATGCCATCGTAGAGAAAGCCCAGGAGAAGGCAAGGGCAGAAGGCGCTCGCTTGTTGGATGACGCTAAAGCCGCCATCGAGCAGGAGAAGAAAGCCGCCATTGCCGATATCCGCAAGCAAGTCGCTACCCTCAGTGTTGAGATTGCCGAGAAGGTTCTTCGTCAGAATCTCCAGAGCGACAAGGCACAGATGGATTTGATTGACCGTATGCTGGATGATGTGTCTGCTAACTAAAACGGGAGTCTGCGTATGGATATCGGAGTAATATCTGTAAGATATGCGAGAGCGCTTCTCAAGAGTGCTACCGAACAGAGACTCGACGACAAGGTCTATCAGGAGATGATGACGCTTGCCAAGAGTTATCTGGACGTACCTCTGTTGCGCCAGACGATAGACAATCCCATGCTCTTGAAGGACAAGAAGGAGAAACTGCTATTGACCGCTGCTGGCGAGAAGACCAGTGCGTTGACAAAGAGTTTCATCCAACTGGTCTTGAAGGAAGACCGTGAGAACGTGATACAGTTCATGGCGAACTCATATATCACGCTCTACCGTAAGCAGAAGAACGTCATCCGTGGAAAACTGACTACTGCGGCACGTGTGTCTGCTCAGACAGAGCAGAAGATGCGCCAGATGGTGGAAAGCAAGACTAATGGAACCGTGGAGTTTGAGACGGAGGTGAATCCCGATATCATCGGTGGCTTCATCCTCGAATACGACACCTATCGCATGGATGCCAGTGTCAAGACCAAACTCAACAACATTCTCAACACCTTGAAAAGGTAAAAGGTAAAAAAGTAAAAAAGAAAGAAATGTCAGATAAAATTAAACCAAGCGAAGTATCCCAGGTACTGCTCGACCAGTTGCAGGGAATCTCCAGCGAGGAGAAGTTCGACGAGGTAGGTACCGTGCTCACCGTCAGCGATGGCGTTGCACGTATCTATGGTCTTCGTAATGCCGAGGCTAACGAGTTGCTGGAGTTCGAGAACGGAACGATGGCTATCGTGATGAACCTGGAGGAAGACAATGTCGGTTGCGTGCTTCTTGGTCCTACCGCAGGTATCAAGGAGGGACAGGTGGTGAAACGTACTAAACGTATCGCCTCTATCCGTGTCAACGACAATATGCTCGGACGTGTCATCAACCCACTGGGACAGGCTGTCGATGGAAAGGGAGATATTGACCTTACCGACTCCTTCGAGATGCCACTCGACCGTAAGGCTCCTGGTGTGATCTATCGTCAACCCGTGAAGGAGCCGTTGCAGACGGGTCTGAAGGCTATCGACTCGATGATTCCTATCGGTCGTGGACAGCGTGAGTTGATTATTGGTGACCGCCAGACAGGTAAGACGGCTATCGCTGTCGACACTATCATCAACCAGAAGAGTTTCTATGAGGCAGGAAAACCTGTCTATTGTATCTATGTCGCCATCGGTCAGAAGGCTTCTACCGTTGCTACCCTTGTTCAGACCTTGAAAGAGCACGGTGCCATGCCATATACCATCGTTGTTGCCGCTACGGCAGCCGATCCTGCCGCTATGCAGTATTATGCTCCGTTCGCAGGCGCCGCCATTGGTGAGTATTTCCGTGACCGTGGTCTGCCAGCCCTCGTTGTTTATGACGACCTGTCGAAGCAGGCTGTCGCCTATCGTGAGGTATCCTTGATTCTGCGTCGTCCCTCAGGACGTGAGGCATATCCTGGTGATGTGTTCTACCTGCACTCCCGCCTGTTGGAGCGTGCCGCTAAGATGAACGAGCAGCAGGAGGTTGCTGAGCAGATGAACGACCTGCCAGAGTGCATGAAGGGTCATGTGAAGGGTGGTGGTTCATTGACCGCACTGCCTATCATCGAGACACAGGCAGGTGACGTTTCCGCTTATATCCCGACCAACGTGATCTCTATTACCGACGGTCAGATATTCTTGGAGAGCGACCTCTTCAATCAGGGCTTCCGTCCTGCTATCAACGTTGGTATCTCTGTATCCCGTGTAGGTGGCTCGGCTCAGATCAAGTCCATGAAGAAGGTGGCTGGTACCCTGAAGATCGACCAGGCACAGTATCGTGAGTTGGAGGCTTTCTCTAAGTTCTCCAGTGATATGGATGCCGTGACGGCGATGACCCTTGACCGTGGTCGTAAGAACAACCAGTTGCTCATCCAGCCTCAGTACAGCCCAATGCCTGTCGGCGAGCAGGTGGCAATCCTGTATTGCGGTGTACATGGCTTGATGCGTGAGGTACCTATAGAAAAGGTACGTGAGTGCCAGGCCGCCTTCCTCGATAAGTTGCGTACATCGGCTCCTCAGGTCATCGAGACTCTTGCCGCTGGTAAAATAGACGATGAGACGACCGACAAGATTGAGGAAATCATGTTCGATATCGCCGGAACTTATAAAGCCTGATAGCCTATGCCCAGTCTGAAGGAAATTAAAGGACGTATTGCCAGTGTTCAGAGTACCCGTAAGATTACGAGTGCGATGAAGATGGTGGCTTCGTCGAAACTCCATCATGCTCAGGTGGCTATTCAAAACATGCTGCCATACGAGACGATGCTGGAGCATATCCTGAAGTCATTCCTTGCCGCTGAGGCAGAGGCACAGACCATCTATGACCAGGAGCGTCCTGTCAAGCGTGTCGCTTTGGTCATCTTCTCCAGTAACTCATCCCTTTGCGGTGGATTTAACGCCAACATTATCAAGTTGATGCAGCATACCGTTGACGGAGTGGCTCAGGAGATAGGACGCGACAATATTGATATTTATCCCATCGGTCGTAAGGTGGCGGAGAAGGCGCAGAAGTTAGGCTATCAGGTCATGGGCTCCTATGCCGACATGATCGACCATCCCAACGTGCATCAGTGTATTGAACTGGCGATGGATTTAGGTCGTCGCTTTGTGGATGGCGAGATAGATAAGGTGGAACTCATCTACCACCATTTCAAGTCGGCGGGCTCACAGATTCTCACCACCAAGACATTCTTGCCTATTGATATCGAGAGTGAGTTGGAGCGTGACCATGAGCGTGACCTGACCTCTAATGTGGTGACGAAGAAAGCACAGGACTACTTGAAGAAGAACCGTCGTCAGCGAGAATACAAGGAAGATGAGACCAAACCGCTTAACGACAACTTCATTGTTGAGCCTGACATGGATACGGTGCTGTCGCAACTCATCCCCAAACTGGCACACCTGATGCTCTATACGGCACTGCTCGATAGTGTTGCTTCTGAGCATGCCGCCCGTATGGTGGCGATGCAGACGGCAACAGATAATGCCGATGAGTTGCTACGCCAACTCAACTTGCAGTACAACAAGAGTCGTCAGCAGGCTATCACCTCCGAGTTGCTTGATATCGTAGGCGGTAGTGTGAATAACTAAACGATTAAATCCCTTGGCAACATTCCGTTTGCCAAGGGATTTTGTGTTATTATTAATCTATAAATATATTGATTTCTCATGAAAACGAAAGATTGAACATATAAATGGAAGTCATACAAAGTTTCACCATCGATCACACGCACTTAAAGCCTGGCATATACGTATCACGCATAGACAAAGGCTTCACCACTTTTGATTTGCGCATCACAGAACCCAACAAGGAACCCGCACTTGCTCCTGCCGCTATACACAGTATGGAGCATCTGATGGCAACATGGTTCCGCAACAGCGAGGTAAAGAACGATGTGGTCTATGTCGGTCCTATGGGCTGTCTTACCGGCATGTATATCATCATGACTGGAGCATACACTGTCGAGGATATGCGTCGCCTGACCATTGAGTGTCTTGAATGGATAGTCAAACAGGATAAAGTGCCCGCTACGGAGCCACAGACCTGTGGTAACTACCTGCTTCACGACCTGCCGATGTGCAAATGGGAGAGTGCTCGCTATCTTCACCGTCTGCGACATGATTTCCACTGCGAGTACACCAAGTTGCAGATAACTCTTGATGACGGTAAGATGTTTGCTGACGCATAATTGTATTCAACGAGGAAGCGACCATGCTTCCTCGTTTTCTTTCCCTCTCCCCCAGCAGGGGAGGTCAGGAGGGGGTGTTCTAAATTTTTCTTCTGAATCCTTTGGAGTTTCGGAAATATTTTCTACCTTTGCAACTGACTCGAAATAGCCCGGAAGGGACAGCGGGTCGAATTTTTGTTGGCAAAAAGGACGTTACGAACGTTATCTTCAGCCGTCGAATCTCGCAAATTCTGGCCTCAGAAGATACGCAACCGAAACGTCCACTTTGGGTGTATTGTACCCTGCTCACTCTTAGTGGTGTGTAGTATCAATATATCTTGACGTGGGCTATCTCGAGTTGCTTATCCTGAGGCAAGGCAATGCGAGAGCCCGACGGCGGGATAAGTGAGAGTAGAGCACCCACGTCTTTCCGTATGACATATTAACCGCTGAATCTGGGTTGCTATAGGCATGAAAATGATGTTTATGATACAATATCCATGTTGCCCTAAATGCACAAACACAGAACTATCTATCAATGATGTAGAGGTTCAAGGAATGCAATTGAAAGGGATTAAATGTAATTCTTGTGGGGAGTTTTTGGGGTTCTTCCAAGACTCTCTGAAACCTTTTAAAGAGTTGAATGAAAAAGTCGATGATATCGAAAGCACAATGAGTGATATCGAGGATGAAATTAGCAGCATCAAAACAAAGTTAAATAATATAGATGAGCATTAGATATGAAAGAAAGTGAGATAACCAAAATGTCAGATGGGACAATTATTAGAAAGTTTGTTAATGGATTTGTTTTTGAAGGATATGCAGATGACAGAGACAATCCCATATCAGGCATATTGACGACACCTGAAGGCATCAAATATGAGATTCCAGATTTTAAGGGAGAATATATATACAATGTTTTTGATATGATAAGACAAGGACAATTAAAGAACTATATCAAGCAAGACAATGAACCAATTTAAACTTACATTTCTGCTCACAGTTCTCGTGTGCATGGTTGGAGCAAAGGCAAATGCCCACGACTTTGATGTGGATGGCATCTATTACAAAATCACCTCAGCAACAGACTACACTGTCGCTGTGTCTTATAAGGGAAGTGATTTCAAATCTTACGAAGAATATACTGGTTCTATCATTATTCCCCCATCTGTCACTTATGAAGGAACTATCTATAGCGTGACGAGTATTGGCAAATCAGCGTTTTCTTATTGCTTTAATCTGACCTCCGTCACCATTCCCAACAGCGTGACGAGCATTGGAGATTATGCGTTCTCTTACTGCAGAGGTCTGACCTCCGTCATTATTGGCAACAGTGTGACGAGCATTGGCGAAGATGCGTTCCATGGTTGCAGCGGTCTGACCTCTGTCACCATCCCAAACAGTGTGACGAGCATTGGCGAAGATGCGTTCTATGGTTGCAGCGGTCTGACCTCTGTCACCATCCCAAACAGTGTGACGGCCATCGGCAGTGTTGCGTTCGGAGGCTGCAGTGGTCTGACCTCCATCGAGATTCCCAGTAGTGTGACGAGTATTGGCGATAGGGCGTTCTATAATTGCAGTGGTCTTTCTTCAATTAGTGTAAGCAGTGGAAATACGAAATATGATTCACGTAATAACTGTAATGCCATTGTAGAGTCTTCTAGTAATACGTTGATATTAGGATGTAAGAATACTGTCATTCCCAACAGCGTGACGAGTATTGGCGATTGGGCCTTCTATAAATGCAGTGGTCTGACCTCCATCGAGATTCCCAGTAGTGTGACGAGCATCGGCAAGAATGCGTTCTTTGATTGTAGCGGTCTGACCTCCATCACCATTCCCAGTAGTGTGACGAGCATCGGCGATTATGCGTTCTATGATTGCAGTGGTCTGACCTCCATCACCATTCCCAACAGTGTGACGAGCATTGGTGATTATGCGTTCTCTGGTTGCAGTGGTCTGACCTCCATCACCATTCCTAACAGCGTGACGAGCATCGGCGAGTGTGCGTTCTCTCGTTGCAGAGGTCTGACCTCCATCGAGATTCCCAACAGTGTGACGAGCATCTGCGAGTATGCGTTCTCTGGCTGTAGTGGTCTGACCTCCATCGAGATTCCCAATAGCGTGACAAGCATTGGCAGTGTTGCGTTCGGAGGCTGCAGTGGTCTGACCTCCATCGAGATTCCCAGTAGTGTGACGGCCATCGGCAGTGCTGCGTTCAGAGGCTGCAGTGGTCTGACCTCCATCACTATTCCCAGCAGCGTGACGAGTATTGGTGATGAGGCATTTAAAAATTGTAGTGGTCTGACGAGCGTAAATATTCCTGTAACTGATTTTTCTGCATTTTGTAATAATCAGTTTGTAGGCTTTATAGTATCAAAGATAGGAAAGCCTGTTCACTTAATAGATAAGGACGGAAATGAGATAAAGGAATATGTGATTCCTGACGATGTGACGAGCATCGGCGAGTATGCGTTCTATAAATGCAGTAGTCTGACCTCCGTCATTATTGGCAACAATGTGACAAGCATAGGCAGTTATGCATTTGCAACTGGAAATAAATTAATATCTCTTACTATCGGATCTGTAGTTCTGTCTATCGCATCCAATGCTTTCTCATATAAGCCAATAAAGACAATTTGGCTGACGAATACGCCGCCAGAGGGATATACTTATGCAAGCGGAACGGTCAATTATGTGGCGAACAAACTATATAAAGATTTGAGAAATATGACGGTCTATCCTTTCTTAAGCAGTTTGTTTGAGGTTAATGGCGTGAAATATGTGCCGGTCAGCCCTTCTGAGAGAACTTGTGATGCCATCGATTGCGTCTATGGCGGGTCCGCCGCCAATGTTCATATTGGCAAGACCGTCTCATATAAGGGTATCGAAATGACAGTGAAAGACATAAAGCCATATATCTGTTATGGAAATACGAGCATCAAGGACGTGCAATTGACCTTCGAAGGCAGTGTTGTGTGGAATGCTTTCTCAAACTGTACATCCCTGACTACTGTTATGTTAGGTAGTGAGATTACATCTATTGGTGATTATGCTTTCTCAAATTGTTCGTCGCTACAGAGCATAACAATTCCGAATGCTGTAAAGTCATTAGGGCTTTATGCCTTCCAGAATTGCTCCAGTATGACTTCGGCAAAGATAGGAAACGGTATCACAGCCATCAACGAATCTACTTTCTCAGGCTGTTCCGCCCTGAAGGATATCCTAATAGGTACAGGCGTTAAGACGATTGGCACATATTCCTTCTCTGGATGTTCTTCGCTGCCGATGATTGAAATTCCCAAGAATGTAACAGATATAAAAGATCATGTGTTTTATTATTGTACTCAACTAAAGAACGTCAACATTGCCGACCGTGAGGAGGTGCTGAATCTGGGCTCCAACGACTCTTCTCCATTGTTTGCCCACTGCCCATTGGAAGAAGTCTATATCGGCGGTAATATCTCATACTCGACAGAGAGTAACAAGGGCTATTCTCCTTTCTATCGGAATACATCATTGCAGACAGTAACCATCACGGACAAAGAGACAGAAATATCACCCAATGAGTTCTACGGATGCACCAGTCTAAAGAATGTCACTATTGGTGATGGTGTGACGAGCATTGGTGACAGGGCATTCTCTGGGTGTGCAAGTTTGGTAAAATTCTCATGCGGAGTTATGATGAGCAGTATAGGACAGGAAGCATTCTCTGACTGTACGGCAATGACAAAACTCGTCAGTCATGCCGCTACACCGCCAGTATGTGGAAGTCAGGCATTGGATGACATTAATAAATGGACATGTAAGTTGTATGTTCCTAAGAATGCCACTGCCGCCTATCAGGCAGCGAATCAATGGAAGGATTTCTTTTTTATTAATGATGGGTTTACAGACCCTGGCGACGCCAATGGGGACGGGGTGGTGAATGTGACAGACATCGTGGAGATGGTAAACTCCATCTTAGGTAATCCCTCCGCTAAGTTCGACCCGATAGCAGCAGATGTAAATGGCGATGGCGTGGTGAACGTGACGGATATCGTCAGTGTGGTGAACATCATCCTGTCGGATCCTGTAGCCGCCCGTGAGTTGTTGGGTGACGACGAGGATGAGTAATCTCAAGATATTATGAAGTGAATCTTTTTATCTCTTTGAAGAATGACTGGCAGGGCAATGAGTACCTGCCAGTCGTCTTCTCCTATAATCGTCGTTTAATAAATAATTTCCTGCATTTCTTGCTATATGACATAAAATCAGTGACTTGAGGATTCTTTTCCTGCACCCGAAGTTGCACCTTGTGACTTCAGCCTCAGGTATGTATTCCTGACGATGTCCTCATGTTCGTGAAACCGCCATTGCCAGAGGGTGTGCCTCACACAAGCCTCCTCAAAACGAGCCTTCAGACAAATGCCTCGGATTGCAAGTGCCTGTATGGGGGATACCGTATTCGTCTATGTGGTATTTAATATACGTGTTATCCGAACTGGGTGGACGACATACCAGAACAGGATGTCCGAAGTATTCGGACTGACAATACCAAGAATGCGTACAAATCTTGGGACAAAAGTTAAATAGTCAAAAATAGCCTTAACACGAGGAGGGGAAGAGACACTTAGGTGCAGGAATTGTCTCTTTCTCTGTCGTGTAACTGCTTGATAATCAGTAGCAGTGCAGGTTTGCAAGAGTTTTTCCGCTTTGTCTTAGACAAAGACGTAAGCCATGACCTTATTGGTCAAACTCCAAGTTCTCGTTACACCCTGTTCTTCTGAAGAAGTCGAGAGGCATCGGCACATCGTATTCTTCATATTGCGCACCAGAAGACGGCATTAACGAAAACCGAAATATTGTAGGTTTGTTTCGTTAATCTCGTATTTTTGAACTAACTTTGCACCCTGTAATGAGATACTTTGTGTGGTTTTCATACGATGGGACGAACTACCACGGGTGGCAACTGCAACCCAATGGGAACACGGTGCAGGCAGAACTGCAACGTGCTTTGTCATTGCTGCTGAGAGAGAATGTCAGTGTGACAGGTGCAGGCAGGACGGACACAGGTGTGCATGCCCGACAGATGGCAGCCCACTTCGATACAGAGGTGACTTTTGAGCCAGAGATTTTGGCGAAGAAACTCAATGGGGTATTACCTCAGGACATCAGTGTTGACAGGGTGGAACAGGTTGCCCCGGAGATGCATGCCCGTTTCTCGGCTATCGCCCGTACCTATCATTATTATATCCATACGAGGAAGAATCCTTTCCTCCGTCATTACTCGTTAGAGATACATTATGTGCTCGACTTTCCTCTGATGAACGAGGCGGCACGTATTTTAATGGAGTATGAGGACTTTGGCGCCTTCTGTAAGGCAGGCAGTGACGTGAAAACAACGATTTGCCGTGTGACTGTCGCACAGTGGCATCAGACAGCAGATGACACATGGTACTTCGAGATTACGGCAAATCGTTTCTTGCGTAACATGGTTCGTGCCGTGGTGGGAACCCTGATAGAGGTGGGTCGTCACCGCATGACTCTCGATGAGTTCAGGGATGTGATTAAAGGCGGACGCAGAACACAGGCGGGAGAGTCGATGCCAGCGCAGGCTCTTTGCTTAGAGGAGGTTCGATATAACGATATTACTACGAGATAACGATATAACGAGATAACGATATAACGAGATAACGATATAACGATATAACGAGATCTGTGATGACTTGGTTAATATTAGCATTTATGTCTGCAGCGTTGTTAGGCTGCTATGACTCTTTCAAGAAACAGGCGTTGAGGGAGAATGCAGTAATTCCCGTATTATTCCTGAACACGTTATTCTCCTCCTTGATATTCCTGCCATTTATCCTGCTGAGTGGTAGTTCCCAGATTCTTGACAACTCTATCTTCCATGTGGCCTCTGGTGGTTGGGAGACGCATAAGTACATTGTATTGAAATCGGTCATCGTCTTAAGCAGTTGGCTGTTAGGTTATTTTGGAATGAAACACCTGCCGCTGACGATCGTAGGACCCATTAATGCCACTCGTCCCGTGATGGTGCTGGTAGGAGCCTTGTTGGTTTTCGGCGAGCGACTGAACATCTGGCAATGGATTGGTGTGCTGCTTGCCGTCATCTCTTTCCTGATGCTCAGCAAGAGTGGTAAGAAAGAGGGTATTGACTTCAAGCACGACCATTGGATATGGATGATTGTCGGAGCGGCAGCCCTTGGTGCCGTCAGTGGACTTTATGACAAATACCTGATGGCTCCTGTGGAGAGTGGGGGCGTGGGACTCGACCGTATGATGGTACAGTCATGGTATAACCTCTATCAGTGTGCGATGATGTTTGCCATGCTGATACTGCTCTGGTGGCCCAAGCACCATGAGACGACACCTTTCCATTGGCATTGGTCTATTATTGGTGTCAGTCTCTTCCTGTCGGCTGCCGACTTCATGTATTTCTATTCGCTATCACTGCCCGATGCGATGATCTCTATTGTCTCGATGATTCGTCGTGGTAGTGTGATTGTCAGTTTCCTCTTCGGAGCCGCGTTCTTCCATGAGAAGAATCTCAAGGCTAAGGCTGTTGACTTGGCGTTGGTGCTGTTGGGAATGATATTCCTCTATATCGGCTCTAATTAGAAATCTCGATGAATATTTGGTAATTTGCCTACTTCTTAGTAATTTTGCACCCCAAAATGGAGAAGATAAAAGCAGCATTGTTTGACTTGGATGGTGTTGTGTTCGACACAGAACCGCAATATACGGTGTTTTGGGGAACACAATGTAGGGAGTTTCATCCCGAGCATCCTGGACTGGAGCATGAGATCAAAGGGCAGACCCTTGACCAGATATATGACGTATGGTTTGACGGCGAACTGACAGAGATTCGTCCTTTGCTAACCCAACGGCTGAATGCCTTTGAGCGAGATATGGACTATCGATATATTGCTGGCTTTGAGGATTTTATTGCTGATTTAAGAAAGCAAGGGGTTAAGACCGCGGTAGTGACCAGTTCCAACCAAGAGAAGATGAATAGTGTCTATCGGAAACATCCGGAATTCAAGTCGTTGTTTGACGCCATCCTAACCTCTGAAGACTTTGAGTACTCCAAGCCACACCCCGACTGTTATTTGAAAGCGGCTGCTCGCTTTGATGCACAATCAGAAGAGTGTGTGGTCTTTGAGGATAGTTTCAACGGTCTGAAATCGGGTAGGGCAGCAGGTATGACGGTGGTGGGACTTGCCACCACGAATACCGCAGAGGCGATAACTCCACTTTGCGACCAGGTAATCAAGGATTATAAAAATTTTAAATTATAGGAATATGGCAGGCTATTTAGTCAGTGACTCACGAAAAGTGACCACCCATCGTTTTATTGAGATGAAGCAAAAGGGAGAGAAGATCTCCATGTTAACATCGTATGACTTTACGACAGCAGGTATTGTTGACCGTGCTGGTATTGATGGTGTATTGATTGGAGACTCCGCCTCTAATGTGATGGCAGGTAATCAGACCACACTGCCGATGACAGTGGACCAGATGATCTATCATGCCCGCTCGGTAGTTCGTGCCGTCAAACGCGCCTTGGTGGTATGCGACATGCCTTTCGGCTCCTATCAGGTGAATGCCGCCGAGGGTGTGAGCAACGCTATCCGTATCATGAAAGAGAGCGGTTGTGATGCTCTGAAACTGGAGGGTGGCGCAGAGATTGCCGATACCGTCAAGCGTATTCTTGACGCTGGTATTCCTGTAATGGGACACTTAGGACTGACTCCCCAGAGCATCAATAAGTTTGGCACATACGCTGTCCGTGCCAAAGAACAAGAAGAAGCCGACAAACTAATGTCGGATGCTAAGTTACTTGCCGAGATAGGATGTTTTTCCGTTACATTAGAGAAAGTACCCGCAAAACTTGCCGCAGAGGTAACCAAGGAGATCAATATTCCTACCATCGGTATTGGTGCAGGTAACGGAACCGATGGACAAGTGCTGGTTTATGCCGACATGTTAGGTATGACACAAGGTTTCTCACCCCGTTTCCTCCGTCGTTATGCCGACCTGAACACCATCATAACCGATGCCGTCGGTAGTTATGTCACTGACGTGAAGAGCGGTGATTTCCCCAACGAAAGTGAATCCTACTAAATGAATAGTCAGAACACCCCCGTACATATTAAACTCTGGCATCGGGAGTTCTGGCAGTTAGCCTTTGCTAATCTGCTACTGTCGATGTCAGTCTATATGCTTATCCCTGTTCTTCCTGAGTGGTTGATGCACGAAGAGAACTTCTCGCTGGTGGAGACAGGAATATCGATGGGTGTGTTCGCTTTAGGATTATATCTGTTAGGTCCTTTTGTCTCTTATCTCGTACAGCATTACCGCCGTAACAAGGTATGCCTTTGGTCTATCATTCTGCTCATCGGTTGTCAGGCATTCCTATGGTATCAAGACACGCAGAAGAGTGCGTTCGTGGATTTCTGGTTGATTTTCTTACAGCGTTTTTGTCTTGGAGCCTTGTTTGGTTTGGCCCAGATGGTCCTTACCAGTACGCTGGTCATTGACACCTGTGAGTCGTTTCAACGAACAGAGGCTAATCACAGTGCCTCATGGTTTGGGCGTTTCGCATTATCGTTAGGTCCCTTGACAGGCTTACTGGTCCATCAGTTATGGGGCTTCCATGTCGTCATCATGTTAGCGATGGGACTTGCTATTGTCTCCTTATTGTTGATTCGGATGGTAACGTTCCCCTTCCGTGCCCCAGAGGACCATGTGCATATATTCAGTTATGACCGTTTCCTCCTCAATCATGGTAGTGTCCTGTATTTAAATCTCCTACTGATTACCATTACCTTTGGACTATGTATCGGGCAGATGAATACGTTGGAAGAGTATGGATTGATGATGATAGGCTTCCTACTGGCACTCCTTGCCCAGCGTTTTATGTTCCGTGACGCAGAACTGAAGAGCGAGGTGGTGACAGGACTGATTCTCCTGTTGGCGGCTTTACTAATCAATATGACCCAGCAAACCACTGTGGCATTTTACATCTCCTCCACCTTTATCGGTATGGCGACAGGTATCGTAGGCACACGCTTCCTGTTGTTCTTCATCAAACTCAGTCGCCACTGCCAACGTGGAACATCCCAAAGCACGTTTATGTTGTCGTGGGAAACAGGGCTTGCCTTTGGTATCGGTATGACGTATATTATCGCTGACCTATTACCACAACAGGCGAATGTCATCGCATTGACATTGGCGGTGATATCCCTATTGATGTATAACCTATTGACACACTCCTGGTTCTTGAAGCATAAGAACCGTTGATTTATCCCCTTCCGCACAACTGCGCATAAGGACAGTTTCTGCACGTCTTCTCATCCTCAACAGGGATGAAGGGTTTTTCAGGATTGAAGATCTCGTCAATACACGTATGCAGTAACTTCTGGAAAGCAGGGACAAAAGGTTGTACATCCATTATCCTCTCCTTTCCGAAACAAAGAGTAGGATCGTAGTCCTCCCCTGCAGAATGCTGGATGAAGAGTAGGGCAGGACTGACGGGCAACTGATCCGTATTCAGTGTTTCGTCTTCCCTGACAATACTACTATATAATAAGGTCTGGAGGTAATAGCCGTTATGTGACTCATTGGTAGCAAAGATGCTCTCGACATCAGCAAGATTAGGCTGTTTCCCACCTCCCGTCTTATAGTCAATCACACGAATACGTTCCTGACCGTCCTGTACGACAGCGTCCAGACGGTCGATGCTTCCGCCAATCGTCGTCGTGAAGGAAGTATCCCCCTGTTGTACGGTCCAGTCATGTGTCACCTCACACTCCAAAGCATGAATGGTAAAAGGTGCCAATTGCAGGTCGAGTCTCAACAACTGCCGCACATAATGGATAATGACCTCACGGTTGATGAGTTGCAGGCCACTATAATCCCTTTGATTGGGAATCTGCTCACGGAAAGCCTTGTCGACAGCCATCTCTATTGCCACCTTCGACTGCAAGACTTGTTGTATCTGTCCTTTCTCGATGCGGTGACTCTGTTGCATCATCTGTTGATACAGATACTGTGAGGCGGCATGGAAGACAATACCGAAAATACGGTCGTCAATCTGCAACTCATCATCATCCATCTCCTTCAGTCCTCCAACATAGCGGTAGAAGAAACTCATCGGGCAACGGCGATAGGTGTTGATTGCCGTAGGTGTCAGCAAGGCATGATGTGTATCTGCCTTCTTGCCAAAACGATCAGTAAGGATTTCCATAATGGGAGGAGTCTTCTCTATAGGCTCCGCTTTCCTTGCCACGATTTGCTGTCCTGCCTTTAGGGCATACTGACAGATGGGATGTCCGCTCTCGACTAATAGTTGTAGCATGAAACGGCTCATCTCCCCTGTGTGTCCGTCATCTGTGGCATTATTGTATACCAACGTGACATCAGAGACGCGCTGCAGGATACGATGGAAATAATATGCGTAGATAGCCGTCTTATGGTCGACCGTCGTCAGGTCGTATGCTTTGCGAATACTATGCGGGATAAATGAACTGTCATTAACCCCCTTTGGCATATTACCCTCATTGCAAGATAATAGCAGGACATGGTCGAAATCAAGGTTACGTGACTCCAGTACCCCCATAATCTGAATACCCTCGGCTGGCTCGCCATGGAAAGGAATCGTGGTGGTCAGAATCAATTGATGCACGAGACGTTGCAAGGTGGTGATATCAACGGACAAGTCACCACTATTCACCAATGTCACGAGGCGGTTGATGAGGGTATACATACGGAACAAGGACTCGTCACGAAGAGATGCCGTCTGTCCGTTACTATCCTCTTGGCTTGCCTGTTGTGCGATATGTCTGAGCAAACGAGCCACCCATTGAAGGATTGCCTCCGTCTGGAAGATGGATGATGCCTCACAACTGTTTAGAAGTTCATCCGTCAGATACCGATAATACGGATGGCGACGGATGGCGGTCATAAGACGGGGACGATACCCGCCTATCTGCAGAGCCAATAGTTGGTTGACCAATGAGGCGGCAGGAGTCAGTGACAAGGGGTAGCCTGTAGTGACATTCACTTTCTCAACCTCCTGAGGGATGCAATGAATGACGACAGGCAGTAGTTGCTCGTCACACAGGATAATAGCGGTACGCTTTCCATCTGTATAGCGCCGACGCTCCCTCAGCCATGTGCTGACATAGCGTCCCTGGATATTCTCTGTCGGTGCGGAGATAAAACTGATATCCTTTGGATGCTGGAATTGACGGTAGATGTTCTCGTCTTTGATATTCAACTCATTAGGGAACTCTTCGAGGTAATGGGAAATGAAATGACCTGCCTCTTGCGACATATAATAATGGTCGAAGTCCCAATAGAAGAACGCCTTCCCGTCTTTCCTCAAGCGACTGAAGAGTTTCTGCTCCACCTTGTGTAAGAAGTTGAAGCCCACAAAGAGATAGCGGTCATACTCAAAGGTGAGTCGCCCATCAGTCGCAACCTGTCGGTAAAGTGCCCCTTCATAGGCAAGGTTCTGCCGCTCTAACCGCTTATTGAAATCATGATAGATATCAGCGAAATGACTCCATAACTTGAGGAAACGCTCTTTCAACTCACTGTTATGGTCATCGGAGAAATTACTAAAGAATTGCTTGATGATGGCACGCTGCTCGTCAGTGAGATAACTGACATCATCCAGTTCATGGATATCCCGGAGATTGGCAAACACACGATCAGCATCCGCCATGTTCTTGTCGATATCGTCAAAATCGGAGAGCAGCAGTTGCCCCCACCCATAGAAATGGTCAAGGGTCTCATCAATATCCGTACAAGAGACATACGACAGGTGGAGGTCACTGACCAGTTTGATGGGGTCGGCTATCTCACGAGTGGTGTGTGACGTAAAAAGGTCACTAATTGTAATATAGGACGGACTCCATATCGGCTGACTCGTCAGTCGCGCAAGATGCTCATTGATGAAAAGAGCCGCACGTTTATTGGGAAAAACGATCGCTGTACGTGACAGGTCATGTCCATACTTGTTGATGATATCCTCGGCAACGTATTCTAAGAATGTTTTCATTTGACTGGCTCTATTTTATTGCTATAAACATACCAAAGGTAACCCTCTACCTGTCGGTGTCCCATCTTCTCCAACAGCGTCATATACTCCTTGACTTGCTCCTGGTATTCGGGACGATGGTGTCCGAACTTAAAGTCAACAACCACCATGCGCTGACCATCATACATGACACGGTCAGGACGACGCTCACACACTTGTCCGTCCTCGTTGGTGTAAAGGATGGAGCACTCGTTATATAATGTCCATTTTTCAGAGAACCACTCACGGACACGAGTGTCCTCAAGACGTTTGGAGAGAAGTGCCGACAATTTAGCCGCTGTTATCTCCTCATCATAGAGAACACCATCCTGCTCCAACTTACGTAACGCTCCTTTGACATCTTTAATGGTATGAATGGTGGAGAAGACATGGTGAAGGACACTGCCCATCTTAATATATCCCTGTTGGGTGCTATCCTCATCGCTCTTCACAAACTCACGACTCTTATTGCTTTGGCGGAACTCTGTCTTACTGTCTAACGTCATCATCTCAACAGGTATCTGCTGGGAGGACTGGAGGAACACGTTATCAGAAAGATGTCGCCTCTCTTCCTGTTCGGTATATAAGATGCCATATGAGAATGTCATATCCGACTTGTCATCCTCAACACCATTAAGTATCATACCGTCCAAAGACAATTGCGGAAGAACACGCTCTATCAATGCGGAACGGGTTCTCCCTGCCTTCCGCTTTCCTATGACAAAGAGGTTCTTACAGGCACGGGTGAAAGCCACATACAGGAGATTGAGGTTGTCGACCGTCAACTGCAAATGCTCATTCTGATAGTCAGGCTCATAGATGGTACCCATCATTTTCTTCTCTCCATAGTCAATGGGAGCGACAGGGAGTTCATTGAAGGGGGCTTCCTGTGGCTCGCACCAGATGGTGTCACCACGTTCCAAGATCCAATCACAGAAGGGTAGCAGTACATGGTCAAATTCCAATCCCTTACTCTTATGGATGGTCAGTATTCGAATACCATTGAGTTCATCACTCTGAATGGTCTTCTTATGAAGTTCCTGTTCCCATGTCTCTATAAAAGCGTCAATGTCAGTACTGTTGTCTTTGGTGAACTCCATCAGACAGTCGTAGAAAACACAGAGATACGCACTTTGGTCCTTCAAACGATGCAGTTCAAAAATGATATACAGTTGCTCCACCAACTCATAGAGGGGAAGCATTAGTAACTCTTCGAAATGGGCAATATATGCCTCTGGCAGCAGGGTGTCAGGAAGGATGGTCTTCAATAACAAGGTGGCATCATCATTGCTGTCATGCAGGACATCCAGATGGTATGACTTAATGATATTGGCTTTTGTCAGAGAGTCGGAAGGGTGGGATAGAAGATGCAACGCATTGACGAGCAAGCGTACGGAAACGGAGGCATCGAGACGGAATGCCTCATCACTCACAATGCTCACCTCAGGTAATTGTTCAGAGAAGTAATTGGCAATGAGTGTGATGATATCGTTGGTTCTGACAAGGATTGCCATCTGGTTTTGCGAGATGCCCTGTCCTATAAGTGACACGATGGTGTCCCTCAATAGTTCCAAGGTACGCTCCCGATAGTCTGCGGCAGGCAACAGCCGGATATCCACGTAGCCTTTTGAGGCACGGTTCTCTGGAACCTGTTGAGCCACATCCGCATAGGCGTTTCTTAATTGTTCCGCTCCAGCAGCATTCTGTTCCTGTAGCGCATCATACTCTTGTTGTGTGGCAAGGGTGAAGAAAGCATTGTTAAACAGGATGATGTTTCGCTCCGAACGATAATTGGTCTGCAATGGTCTTACTTCCATCATCTCCGACAAGAACTGTTGCTCAATATTATTCAATAAACGCCAATCACCAGAGCGCCAACGATAAACACTTTGTTTGACATCACCCACTATCAGATTCTCTGAGTCCACATGGCTCATACACTCTCTCATCAATACTTTGAAGTTCTGCCATTGCACAGTACTGGTGTCCTGAAACTCATCTATCATCACATGACGTAACTGGGCACCTATCTTCTCAAAGACAAATGGAGCGTCACTATCCTGTATGAGGGAATGAAGCAGGTGTTGGGTATTGCCTAACAGAAAGACATTCGCCTCATCGTTGATGTCCTTGACTTTCTGCTCAATACTACTTAATAGGCGTAGATTATTGAGATGACTGAGGGTAAGATTCGCAGACTGATAGAGTTTCCATTGTCTCTCCCTTTCCTCAACAGCATAGCGTAGCATCGGTATCAACACCTGATCGGCAAGAAGATGTAACTCCTCTGCACGGGGATGGTCTTTCTTATACCAGTTCTCAGGAGCCTCCATCGCCTTGACGGCTGTGGTGTTAAGGATGGAGTTATCGAACTGTCCGTTCTTGATTTTAAGGAAGAACCCGGAAACGCCCCGGCTACCATTCTTGATGTCGGCAACGGTAAAGTCTTCCTGTTCTAAAGTGTCAAAGTAGGATGCGGCAATAGTCTGCATTCTCTCTTTAGCATCGTCACGTAGTTTGCGTAGCGTTTGAGTATAGTTGTCGAAGAATCCCTCTTCCCCCATCTTACTATTCAACTCATGCCGATGCTCTTTATAGTAATCACGGAAAATGGTTTTACCGAAGTTCTTAATCTCACGGATAAAACTGGTTTTCCGCTCATCGTTATTACTCCAACTCTTGTCGTCATTAAGATTATCCATGATGTAGTGGAGTAGCCATTGCAGGATAACATCCGTATGCTTGAGATTGTCAATCAATTGGTCGACTGCCATCTCCTCCACTTGGTCACCGCTAAGTCCTACACGGAGGTTTGCCGTCAGATCCAACTCGCAGGCGAGGTTTCTGAGTACACTTTGAAAGAAAGCGTCAATAGTCTGCACACGGAAACTATTGTAATTATATAACAAGAGATGCAATGCCTCACCTGCTCTTTCCCTAATGACATGAACAGGAAGCCCTGTCTCTTGTTGTACTTTCAGGGTATAACTCTCTGAGTCAGGAAGTTCTTTCCATATACCGTATAATTGGCTTAGGATACGCATCTTCATCTCCTCAGTTGCCTTATTGGTGAAGGTGACTGCAAGAATAGTGAGGTAGTTCTGTGGATTAATGACCAGTAACTTGATATATTCAGTGGCAAGTGTAAATGTCTTACCACTGCCTGCACTGGCTTTGTATACGACTAATGGCTTACGCATAATTACCACTTTCTAAATAACTCAAATGTAAACTTAAGACCAAAATCCTTCTGCTTCGCATTGAGGAAACTCGAAAAAGCCCCTATGGAGACAAAACGGGTTGTAACAGCATATCCGACTTCTATGTATGGACGCGTATGTTGGATGGACAAATAACTTAAATAGATATTCTCTCGCTCAATGTATTTCCCAATCAGTGGGAGGAAGGAAAAAACGAGTAGGGGAGACTCGTAAGAGGTATGTGCGCGAAAATAATATTTGGAGGTGTTATACCACTCACTGTTCACCAACTGAAAATTACCTGTCCATTCATCTTCCCAACCACCAGGAAGATTCTCGTCATGGAAATTGGCATAATCGAGGAAATAGGTAGTCTTTTTATTGGTATAGAGACCTAAGCCCGTTTTCAGATTGATAAGTCGCAAACCATCTAATTTGAATTTATGGCTGGCATCGAACTCATATCGCTCATATTCTAAAGTAGAGGCGAGAACACCTTTAATACTACGCTCATAATTTATTGTCAAATAAGGACCTCGTCTCCAAGGTGACAGATGCAAAGTAAGGGTAGGGGCGAAACTACGATATACCGTAGGTTGGTTATACTCCCTCATTGCGGTGACGTTGTCTGGTCTACGTATATGATAGACGATACCGGCTTTGATTTCTAACCAGTCATAAGCCACCACATTATTAATGACTTTAATATAATTGTCAGTGAAATAATCCATGTCCAAGTTGTCAAAACTACTTGCCTTTAATTCTGGACTCAAATTTCTGACAGCCTGTTTGATACTTGAATTAGAAATTCGGTTGCCATTGGCAAAAACAATCTCTGCATATCCATTACGCTTGGGATTATAGGTCATCCGGATAGGAGTGTAATGGAAGAACTGATTAATCTTGAAATTATAGCCTATTTGTGGCTGAATAGTTAGATAGCGCTTCTTATTCCAATAATAACGGGCACCAAATTGAATCTTGTAGGACAAGCCACGACTACGACTGTAACTGATATACTGAGGATTCAGGATAGGGGATAGCGTGAAATCTGCCCCCATAGCGTCTGTGTGAGTTGTTGTTACCAGATGATCACCAATATTCCATAAGACAGTACCCAAAGAGCGTTTCTTGGGATTGAGCGTATCTAACTTTTCTTTTTCCTTATTTCGTCTTTGCTCTTCTTCCTCTTGCGCTATGTCATGTTTATGATAGATTTCCCTTTCCTCATCATCTAACTGGAATGTTCGCAAGGAATCCATCATCTGGCGATCTTCCACTTCGTAAAGGGAGTCGGGCAGGGTAGTTGGGTTGTCATAGGTAGCAAGAAAATGCGATGTGATTTTATTTCCCATGAACCTGAATCTCAAATCTGATTTGCATCTTTGAGGTAGGATGGTGTGAGTACCTTCTGTCCCCAGCACTACGTCAATATCGAATTTGAGCATGTCAAACTCACCATGGTAGGCTGTATATATGACACGACCTGTGTTGCTATTTACTAAGGCATATCCTTTCACTAACTGAGTGTTTTTCAATTTTGGACGAAAAGTAATGTGAACAAGTTGGGCATTGACATTCCCGATCTTATACAGGTAATAAAATCGATTACTACGATAGAAAGGTGACAATATCTTATCTTTGTATATAGTCATGTCATAGATGTTGGGAGTTAAGTAGTCTGTGAAAGCCTCACTTACTTGTCTGTCGTGTGGGATGGTATTACTGATTACCTGCGGTCTGGTGTTAAACGTATGTGTATGTTCTGTTTCTGTTTTACCATAAATCTCTGAAATATACTCACGTTCTCCTTTGGCAACAGCATATAAAGTGGGAATTAGAAACATTGTGAAATTCCGACGCTCGGAATTAAGGGTGTAACGCATGTAGGTATTGGTAGTCCCGCCTGTGGTATGACTACAATAATTTCGTTTATAACTCCACATTTTCTCAAGGATTGTGGAGTCTTCTTTCTCTTTGGAAAAACAAAAGGTAGGCATGAATATGAACATGCCTACCAATAACATTATGAGGTGCGCTCTTTTATTCACAGCCCCAAAATTAATAAATAATTTTGAGGGTGCAAAGAATTAGCCCAAATATTTCATCAAAATACGTGCATTACCAGACTCACGAAGTTTTGCGATACTCTTTTCACGAATCTGACGAACACGTTCACGAGTCAAACCTAAGCGGTCTCCAATCTCCTCAAGACCTTTCTCATGACAACCAATGCCAAAACACTCACGAATGATGGTAATTTCACGATCTTTCAATACTTTCTGAAGAACAGTATTCAATTCCTGAGCCATCGACTCATGATCCACCTGACGGTCTGTACGAGAATCCTCGCCACTTGCCATCACATCAAGCATACAATTGTCCTCACCATCTTGGAAAGGAGCGTCAATAGACACATGATGACCGTCAGCCATCAGACTCTGACCAATCTTTTCCTCATCAAGATTGGTTGCCTCGCTGAGTTCAGAGACAGAAGGATGACGCTGGTTCTCTTGCTCAAATTTATTAATCTCATGGTTAATCTTATTCAGACTTCCTACCTGATTCAGAGGCAAACGAACAATACGACTTTGCTCGGCAATAGCCTGCAGGATGCTCTGACGAATCCACCATACCGCATAGGAGATAAATTTGAATCCACGAGTCTCATCAAACTTCTGGGCGGCTTTAATCAAGCCAATGTTACCCTCATCAATCAAGTCAGTCAGCGTCAATCCCTGATGCTGATACTGCTTTGCAACTGATACTACGAATCGAAGATTAGCCGTAACTAATTTGTCTTTGGCACGCTCGCCTTCAGGGCCGCCTTTGCGAATCTTTTGAGCCAACTCAATCTCTTCGTCAATACTGATCAATGGTGCACGACCAATTTCCACCAGATATTTATCCAGTGCCTCACTTGAACGATTCGTAATACTCTTTTGAATCTTTAATTGTCTCATCTAAACTTCTCTCTTTTTCCTTAACTGCTTGAAAATCAAGCGTGTGTATTAATTAATACCGTAAAACGATGCAAAATTACGAAAAAATTCAATACGTTGTTCTCAAGACTCTCGATATTTTTCTTAAAAAAGTTTAAACAGCACATCGGGTGCATAGGGATACTAAAAGGTATATAGAAATTCATCTTTATTTATTGTTACATCCGCAAGCGTAAGTACAAGCGGTGTTTGGAGGAGCAGCAGTTTCTTAATCCTTAGTAACGGAACCTCTCATGGCAACGGAGTGGAGGGGAAATTCTCACTATATTTTTTATTTTTGCTAAAAAAATATCACAAACATCACTCGTCTTGATTATCAGATAGTTAGGGGTGATATTAGTGGTGATGTTTGTGATGTTTTGTTTCCCATGGTGGGAATGTATCTTTCCCATGGTGGGAATGCCCTCGGAGGTACGGGCTTCGGGGCAAGGAGGAGGCACCTGATGCATAAATAAAGTTTTTTGCAAAAACAATTTCCCCATTATCGATGACTTTAGACATCGTATAAATTAAGAGAAAAAACAAAAGAAATTTGCAGGAATTATTTTTTCTTAGTATCTTTGCGGAAAGTATTATTCTAAAACTAAACAATAATTGCTATGAAGAAAAAATTTATTTGCGCTGTTTGTGGATATATCTATGAAGGCGATGCTGCTCCCGAGAAGTGCCCCATCTGTAAGGCTCCTGCCTCTAAGTTCTCTGAGTTGAAGGACGATGCTGAGATGACCTATGCTACCGTACATAAGATTGGTGATGGTAAGCCCGAGGGTGTATCACAAGAGATGATTGACGACCTGCGTAACCATTTCAATGGTGAGTGCGGTGAGGTTGGTATGTATCTCGCTATGGCTCGTCAGGCTGACCGTGAGGGATATCCCGAGATTGCAGAGGCTTTCAAGCGTTATGCTTTTGAGGAGGCTGACCATGCAAGTCGCTTTGCGGAGTTGCTGGGTGAGTGCGTATGGGACACCAAGACCAATCTGGAGAAGCGCGCTGCCGCAGAGGCTGGTGCTTGCGAGGATAAGTTCCGTATCGCCAAGAATGCCAAGGCTGCCGGTTTCGACGCTATTCACGACACCGTTCATGAGATGGCAAAGGACGAGGCTCGCCATGGTGCTGGCTTTGCTGGCTTATTGAAGAGATATTTTGGTAAATAGAAACAATAAAACATCAAGGAGTCCGTTTTATCATCAGATGAAACGGATTCCTTCATTTATACTCATCTTGTCTACGCTGTTAGTAGGCTGTTCTGACAACGATAAGTTCTCGTCAGACGCATCTGCTATATTAGATTTCTCCATTGACAGTCTTGCCATGGACACCGTCTTTAACCAGACATCGACACGCACTTATGATTTCTGGGTTTATAATAGGGGAGAGTCTGGCATCCGAATCCGTGAGGTTCGCCTAAAGAGTCCGTCCCAGTCTGGCTTCCGTGTGAATGTGGATGGCAACTATGTGGATTCTGTCGCCTATGATTTTGAGATTCGTAAGGGCGACTCTATCCGTGTGTTTGTGGAGTTGACGGCACCAGAGACCCAGGAGGACGAGCCGCAACGTGTGGAGGATCAGTTAATCTTCGCATTGGAGAATGGCAGGGAACAACCCTTGAAATTGAGTGCCTATAGTTGGAGGGCTATTCTGTACGAGGAATGGGTCATCTCTGAGGATATGGTCTTGGACGAGCGACAACCTATCATCATCAAGAAAGGAATTGTTATCGCCCAGGGTGCCACCCTGACACTATCCCATGCCCAGTTATATTTCCACGACGGTGCAGGTTTGACGGTCAACGGTACGTTAATAGCCGACAGTTGCCTGTTCCGTGGCGACCGACTCGACCGTATGTTCTCCTATCTGCCATACGACCGTGTGAGCGGGCAATGGAAAGGAATCTTTATTGCCGCCAGTTCAACAGCGAATAAAATGACGGACTGTGAGATACGAAACAGTCACGCAGGTATCTCCTGCGATTCCCAATCCTCAATATCCATGTTGCGCTGTACCATCCACAACTGTAAGGGGACAGGTCTGGAACTGAAAGAGGCGACAGCGGATATCGACAGTTGCCGTATCACCAACACATTAGGCGATTGTCTGAATGCGATAGGCTCTGCCGTGAACATCAACCATACCACTTTGGCACAATTCTATCCTTTCTCTGCTGACAGGGGAGTGGCACTACGCTTTGACGCAGAGAGCATATTGGTGTGTGACAACACCCTCGTAACGGGCTATGAGGAGGATGTGATCATGGGTGAGGGCACCAATTATTCCTTTGTCAATTGTGTGCTCCGAACACTTCAGCCCACCGATACGGAAGAGTTTGAGAATATCATCTGGGAGAGTCCGAAAGACGAGATTCAAGGTGAGAAGCATTTTGTGACTTTCGACACAGACAACCTCTTCTATAATTTCTCCATCAAAGAAGAGTCTCCTGCTTTCCAGAACAAGATAGGAGACCTTAGAATTCTTTGAAACTTAGAGGCATTAACGCCTTGATTCCCTGAATGATATAAACGTACTTCGTACCATATAAGAGTATCTGTATGGGATGATGGAAACGTGTCTCTGATTCCACGATGACCTGTCGGCAGATGCCACACGGACTGATAGGCTCCTCCAACAGATTCCCTTCTGTGTTACGGGCGGCAATGGCAATCATCTCTATTGGCGTGTCTGGATATTGAGCACCAGCGGCATAGATCGCTGACCGCTCAGCGCAGATGCCCGCAGGGTAGGAGACATTCTCCTGATTACATCCTACTATTGTCTCACCATTTCTCAAAAGCAATGCCGCCCCAACATGGAAATGAGAATAGGCAGCATAAGACCGTGAGGTCGCCTCTATCGCATGATTTACCAATGTCCGCTCAGGTGTTGACAATTCTTCCACCTGTACCACCTTGATGGTAGATTTGAGCACTAACTCTTTCATAATCTTTCCCTTTTTGTTGCAAATATAATTATTTTTCCTTATTTTTGCAACATAATTAGATATTTGTTCATGAAAAAGAACCTTTTCATTGGTGTGCTGACATGTTGCTGCTTCTTGCCCCTCAAGGCACAGATGAAGTGGAGTCAGCAATATCAACAGTACTTTGAGCAATATAAAGATATGGCAGTCGATCAGATGAGACGTTACCATATTCCTGCCAGTATTACCTTGGCGCAAGGCGTATTAGAGTCAAGTGCGGGAAAGAGTGAACTGACCCTGAAAGGCAATAACCATTTTGGTATCAAATGTCATGGCTGGACGGGAAAGACGATCTATCATGATGACGATGAGCGTAATGAGTGCTTCCGTGCCTATAAGAATGCTGCTGAGAGTTATGAGGACCATTCTAAATTCTTGACTACCAGTAACAGGTATAGTTCTCTGTTTAAACTAAAGCAAACCGACTATAAAGGGTGGGCATACGGGTTGAAATCCTGTGGCTATGCCACGAATCCCCGTTATGCCATCCAGTTGATTGATATTATTCAATTGTATAAACTTTATGAGTATGACGATGGTAAGAGTGGCGGTAAGACGAAGTCAGGTCGGATGCCCAACCATCGTGTCTATGAGTTCAACCAGAATTATTACGTGATTGTGAGTGCAGGAGACACCTATCTTACCATCGGTGATGACATGGGTGTGTCCTATAAGAAACTTGCCAAGTATAATGAGAATGAAAGAGACGCAGTCTTAGAGGAGGGTGATTTTGTGTGGTTGCAGAAGAAACGCCGTAATGCCCCAAAGGAATACAAAAAGCGTCCTCATGTCGTGAAAGCGGGTGAGTCCATGTATACGATAGCGCAGCACTATGGTATACGGTTGAAGTATCTCTACAAGATGAATGACTTGACACCAGATTACCAAATAAAGGTTGGTGATGTCCTTCGAGTAAGATGACAATATTTAAATATATAGTTATGAGGAAAAGTTTCTATTTATTAGTGGCTATGGCATTTCTGACCATCGTTGGATGCAACCGTTTCCGTTTAAAGACAGATCATAGTCAGCAAATGGAACAGGTACGTCTACCTGTTGATACAGCACAGAAGAATGATATCAAGGATGCCACAGAAGATGAGAGTTGGGAAGACGAACCACTTCTTGAGATCCCCGATATACCGGGAGAGGCAGGAGGTCATCCTGATGCGTCAGGTGCGGAGCGTATGTTCCGTGAGGGCTACTAATTCCGGTGCTTAGTCTTTCAGGAGGTTCTCTAAGAATTTGTCCAAATCATCATCAAGACCTGCCATCAGTTCTTGGTCAATGATGGCGGTATCATCATCAACAAGGTATAATTCCGCAAGATGCTCATGGTCATCATCCTCTAATACGAAGGAGTAAGGCTTGAGGATAGACATCTTCTCTATCATATTCTTTTGTCTTGACAATACCGAGCGAAGCACAACAGCCACTTCCTCATAAAAATTGTCATCTTTGTTGTCAATCCATTGTTCTATGATGCATCGGGTGATTTCCTTGTCGTCATCATCAAAGGCGACTAACTCACCCGTATCCTGTGTCACTCTTAGATGAACATCAGTCAGGATACCCGTTTCATCATTCGTCGGGAATTTGTCTGCCACCTTACGGATGGCACGCTCAATTTGCTGAAGTGTTTGCTCTGTTGCTTTCATTGTTTTTTCTGTAAGACGTTACAAAAGTAATTAAAAGAAAGGATAACTGCAAACGATTACGAATATTTTTCAAAAATATTTTATCATATACCTTCATTATTCACTTTTTTATCGTACCTTTGCATTTGCTAAGTCGAGTTTGCAAACTATGAATAACAGAATTCGTCATGAGGGAATCATTGACAGTATTGATGAGGGATGTGTACATGTACGTATCCTCCAGACTTCTGCTTGTGCCGCTTGTAAGGTGGCGGGCTACTGCAATGCCGCAGAGGCGAAAGAGAAAGTCGTGGATGTCTTTTGCGACACGGTCGCAAAACAGTTGACGAAAGGACAGCAGGTAGTGGTATCGACGACAAGTGACATCGCAGCCCGTGCCTTGTTATGGGCATTTGGCATTCCTTTTCTCGTCATGGTTGCGGTATTGGTTGTCGTGCTTTGGCAGACGGGTGACGAGGGTATTGCCGCCTTGAGTGGTCTTGCCGCTCTTGTTCCGTACTATGGTCTGCTGTATCTCTTGCGTCATCGCATGCGTCGGCAGATGGCTTTTGTGATAGAGTCATATAACTAAAACAAATACAAAAGATTATGAGTTTTATTTTGATTGCGGTTGCAGTATTAGGTGGTATCGGTTTGATAGCCGCTGTAGTACTGTTTGTCTGCTCCAAGAAATTCGCTGTCTACGAGGATCCCCGTATCGCCCAGGTCACTGAGGTGTTGCCTGGTGCTAACTGCGGTGGATGTGGCTTCGCTGGTTGCGGTGGTCTTGCCGATGCCCTTGTCAAAGGGGCTGACGCTGGCAGCCTCGACGGTCTAAAATGCCCTGTTGGTGGACAGGAAGTGATGGGTAAAGTGGCTGATTTGTTAGGAATGGCAATCGCCAATGGTGAGCCGATGGTGGCTGTGGTACGCTGTAACGGTACATGTGCCCTCCGCCCGAAGATCGCCGAGTACAATGGTTTACGCTCTTGTGCGGCAATGAATGCCTGCGGTGCTGGTGAGACGGCATGTGGCTTTGGTTGTCTGGGCTGTGGTGACTGTGTCGCCGCATGTCAGTTTGACGCTATCCACATGAATCCCGAGACCGGTCTTCCTGAGGTTGATGAGGAGAAATGTACTTCTTGTGGTGCTTGTGTGAAGGCATGTCCTCGTCACATCATCGAACTCCGTAAGAAGGGTCCGAAGGGTAGGAGAGTCTTCGTCTCTTGTGTCAACAAGGACAAGGGTCCTGTTGCCATGAAGGCTTGTAAGGCTGCCTGCATCGGTTGCGGCAAGTGTGAGAAGGAGTGTAAGTTCGGTGCTATCACTATTGAGGGTAATGTCTCTTACATCGACTTCAACAAGTGTCGCCTCTGTAAGAAGTGTGTTGCCGTTTGTCCTACCAACGCCATCCACGCAGTGAACTTCCCGGCTCCTAAGCCCAAACCTGCTGAGCCTACCGAATCTACTACACCTACCGAACCGATTAAAGAAAAGGAGGAACAAGCATGAACGTAAGAACATTCCGTATTGGTGGTATTCACCCAGAAGAGAATAAACTGACTCATGAGGTAGAGACCAAGGTCGCCGCACTGCCCAAGCAGGCAATCTTCCCCCTGAGCCAGCATATCGGTGCCCCAGCCAAACCCGTTGTCGCCAAAGGCGATAAGGTGAAGGTGGGTACGATGATTGCGGAGGCTGGCGGTTTTGTGTCGGCTCCTATCTTCTCGTCCGTTAGTGGTACCGTATTCAAGATTGACACGGCAATTGATGCCACGGGTTATCGTAAGCCTGTTATTATTATTAATGTGGAGGGTGACGAGTGGGAAGAGTCCATCGACCGTTCAGAGAAGTTAGAGACGGTAGAGGCGCATCCCGAGTTGACTCCAGAGGAGATTGTCAACCGCATCAAGGATGCTGGTGTCGTTGGTATGGGTGGTGCTTGTTTCCCCACCTTTATCAAACTGACACCTCCTCCCACGGCAAAGGCTGAGTGCGTGATTATCAACGCTGTAGAGTGTGAGCCGTATATCACCGCAGACTATCGCCTGATGATGGAGCATGCCGATGAGATATTGATTGGTCTTGAACTATTGATGAAGGGTGCCAAGGTGACTACTGGTTATATTGGCATCGAGACCAACAAACCCAAGGCTATTGAGTTGCTCACCCAGAAATGTGCGGAGAAGTTCAATGGCTCTGCCTATACAGTGGAGGTCGTTCCTTTGAAGCAGCGTTATCCACAGGGTGGTGAGAAACAACTCGTTGATGCTGTCATCCGTCGTCAGGTGCCTGCACCTCCCGCCATCCCTGTCAATGTGGGCGCTATCGTACAGAACGTAGGTACTGCCTTCGCTGTCTATGAGGCGGTGATGAAGCGTAAACCGCTCTTCGAGCGTTATACTACCGTGACGGGTAAGCGTCTTGCCAATCCAGGCAACTTCCTCGTTCGTATGGGAACACCGATGAAAGACCTGATAGAGGCTTGTGGCGGTATGCCTGAGGGCGATAACAAGTTGCTTGCTGGTGGTCCTATGATGGGTAAGGCACTGACCTCAGTCGAGGTGCCTATCTGCAAGGGTACCAACTCCGTAACGATTATCTCTGACGACGAGGCTGTCCGTAAGGAGCCACAGCCCTGTATCCGTTGTGCGAAGTGTGTGAGTGTCTGTCCAATGGGCTTGGAGCCTTATCTGCTTGCCAAACTTGCCGCTGTCCAGAACTGGGAGCGCAGTGAGGCGGAGGATGTGGTCAGTTGTATCGAGTGTGGCTCCTGCCAGTTCACCTGTCCTGCTCATCGTCCTTTGCTTGACAATATTCGTCTTGGTAAGACAACAGTCATGGGAATAATCCGCAGCCGTGCTGCTAAAAAGTAAAAAGGTAATCATGTAAAAAGGTATAAATACAATGGGAAAATTAATTGTATCATTATCACCCCACGCACATGGAACAGATACCGTTGAGCGGAATATGTACGGCGTGATCATCGCCTTGCTGCCCGCCCTGCTCGTATCATTCTATTTCTTTGGCATCGGCTCCGCTATCGTCTGTGCGACGAGTGTCGCTGCCTGTGTGCTTTTCGAGTGGGCTATCAATAAGTTTATGCTGAAGAACGAGCGTACCACCATCTGTGACGGCTCTGCTGTTCTGACGGGTCTGCTGCTTGGTTTCAACCTGCCCTCCAACCTGCCCATCTGGATCATCATCATCGGTGCCTTGTTCGCTATCGGTGTGGGTAAGATGACTTTCGGAGGACTGGGTAATAACCTCTTCAACCCTGCGTTGGTGGGACGTGCCGCCCTGTTGGTCGCCTTCCCCGCACAGATGACAACCTGGCCGAAGGTCGGACAGTTGACATCCTATCTCGATGCGGAGACAGGTGCCACACCGCTTTCTATCATGAAGTACGCCATCAAGAGTGGGGATGCCAGTGTGCTCGACCAACTGCCTGACTCTCTGGCACTCTTCTTAGGAAACCATCCCGATGGTGCGGGAGCAATGGGTGAGATATGTGCCCTTGCCCTTTTGTTAGGACTGGTCTACATGCTCTGGAAGAAGATCATCACATGGCATATACCAGTGAGCATCATCGCTACCGTCTTCATCTTCTCAGGACTGTTGCATCTTGCAAATCCTGTCTATGCGGATCCCGTCAGTGTAATCCTCAGTGGTGGTCTGATGCTGGGTGCTATCTTCATGGCTACCGACTACGTGACCTCACCGATGACACCTAAGGGACAAATTATCTATGGTGTCGCTATCGGCTTCCTGACCGTCGTTATCCGTAACTGGGGTGCTTATCCAGAGGGAATGTCGTTCGCCATTCTGATTATGAATGCGTTCACACCGCTGATTAATAATTATGTGAAACCCAAGCGCTTTGGTGAAGTGCCAGCCAAAAACTAAGAGGAGGAAAGACGTATGAAGAAACTTGAATCATCTTTAACGAATATGGTACTGGTACTCACAGGAGTGGCAGTCATCATGGGTGGTGTCCTCGCTTTCGTCAACCATTTGACAGAGGGTCCCATCAACGACCAGAAGGCAAAGGCACTTGCTGACGGAATCAAGACCGTTATGGTATGCGACAACCTTGTCGTCGCCAAGACTGATACTGTAAAACAGAATGATGCGAAGGGAAAAGAACTCACCTATATCATCTATCAAGTACAGGATGCCCAACAGAAGGACCTCGGTGCCGCTGTCGAGAGTACGACAGGTGGCTTTGGTGGTGATCTGAAGGTTCTGGTAGGTTTCGATCCAGAAGGAAAGATTTTAGGCTATACCTTGTTGGAGCATGCTGAGACCCCGGGACTGGGTGCCAAGGCAGACAAATGGTTCCAGAAAGGCGAGAAAGGTGACATCATCGGAAAGAGCCCCGCAGAGCCTCTGACCGTCTCAAAGGACGGTGGTCAGGTGGATGCTATCACTGCCTCTACCATTACCAGCCGTGCTTTCCTCTTGGCTGTCAATAATGCATATAACGCTTACAAGGCAACTCCTGCGGATGCTGCCACAGGTGCTACTAAACAAAATAAGGAGGAGTAAACTATGAGTTATATTGATATCATAAAAAATGGCATCGTCAAGGAGAACCCTACGTTCGTCCTGATGCTGGGTATGTGTCCAACACTTGCTACCACGACCTCGGCTATCAATGGTATGTCAATGGGTCTTGCCACTATGGCAGTGCTCATCTGCACCAATTTTGTGATCTCGTGTCTGAAGTCCATCACTCCTGATAAGGTGCGCATCCCTGTGTTCATCGTCGTGATAGCAGCCTTTGTAACGATCCTGCAGTTGGTTATCAAGGCATTCCTGCCTGACATTGACGCGGCACTCGGTCTGTTTATCCCGCTAATCGTGGTTAACTGTATCATCCTTGGTCGTGCGGAGGCTTTCGCTGCCAAGAACAGTCCTGTTGCCTCTCTCTTCGATGGTATTGGTATCGGACTGGGTTTCACCATAGGTCTCACCCTTTTAGGTGTCTGCCGTGAACTGCTTGGCAACGGCTCCATCTTCGGTATCACCCTGTTGCCTGAGACCTATAACATCCTGCTCTTTGTGTTGCCTCCGGGCGCTTTCATCACCCTCGGCTTCCTCATTGCGATTGTCAATAAACTTAGAAAGGCTTAAGATATGGAATATATATTGATTTTCATTAGCGCCATCTTCGTGAACAACATCGTGTTGTCACAGTTCCTGGGCATCTGCCCCTTCCTTGGCGTATCCAAGAAGATAGACACCTCGTTAGGTATGTCGGCAGCCGTAGCCTTCGTGCTCACCCTTGCCACTATCGTGACGTGGCTGGTACAGAAATATGTGCTTGACGCTTTCGGTTTGCAGTATCTGCAGACCATCGCTTTCATCCTCGTCATCGCCGCCCTTGTGCAGATGGTGGAGATTGTGCTGAAGAAGGTGTCGCCTGCACTTTATCAGGCTTTAGGCATCTTCCTGCCTCTGATTACCACCAACTGTGCTGTGCTGGGTGTCGCTATTCTGGTTATCCAGAAAGACTTCAACCTGTTGCAGTCCGTGGTCTATGCCTTCTCTACCGCTATTGGTTTCGGTCTTGCCTTGACGGTTTTCGCTGGTATGCGTGAGCAGTTGGAGTTGGTGAATATTCCTAAAGGAATGCGTGGCATGGCTATCGTCATGCTCTCCGCTGGTCTGCTCAGTCTTGCCTTTATGGGCTTCTCTGGTGTAGATGGTGGTCTTCGTACCCTGTTCGGGCTCGATTAAAACACATTATTAATTAATAAGGAGAGGGGAGACTTGCTGTAGATGCGAGTCTTCCCTTTATTCATACCTCATGGAACGGGCGGGATGAATGAGGGACACGAGGAAGGAGGGGGCTATCAACACGAAAAGCGTGACAAGGATAGTGGCAATGTTGAGTAATAAGATCAGTGGGATGTTCAATTCCATGGGTGCCGTGGTGACATAATAGTTTGCGGGGTCGAGTTGGATAATGCCAGTATGTTGCTGCAACAGGATGAAGCCGATACCGATGAGATTTCCCCAAAACATGCCCTGTCCAATGATAAAGACGGCAAACCACAGGAAGGTATGGCGGACACTCTTGTTACGTGCTCCCAATGCCTTCAGCAACCCTATCATCTGTGTACGCTCCATGATGATGATAAGGAGTCCGCTAATCATGGTGAAGCCTGCCACACATACCATTAGGGCAAGGATAATCCAAACATTGATGTCTAACAATGAAAGCCATGAGAACACTTGAGGATAGTTCTCCTGTATAGTATGAGAGGTTAGTATCTCACCATTGCGGTCTGTATGACGGTTGACTTTCTCGACTACGATGTCTGCTGTTTCTTGCAATTTGTCAAAGTCATAGACCTGTAACTCGGCACCACTGCATTGGTCTTTCTCCCAGTTGTTGAGTTTTACGGGTAATGGTAAATCCGTAAAACAAAGTGCCTCGTCAAACTGTGTCATGTTTGTCTCATAGACTGCCGCCACAGTGAACTTACGCGCACGGACATCGTTATAGTCTATAAAGTAGGCAAACACATGGCCCCCTGCTTTTAACGCAAGTTTATTCGCCGTCATACGTGAGATCAGAAGTTGATTGGAATTCTTGGTGGAAGAGAATCGTGGCATCTTTCCCTCAACAAGATGCTCTTGAAGGAAGTGCGTGTCGTAATCCTCACCAATACCCTTGATGACTACCCCTAAGAAGTCATTATCCGTTTTAAGAATACCTTGTGTCATGGCATATCGCCCTACATGGCGTACCCCATCGATGTGCTGTAATACTTTCATCAGCGAGTCATCGATGCAGACAGGATAGGGCGTAGCCGATTGGGAGGCTATGAAACTCTCGACCTGTATGTGACTGCCAAAGCCCACAACCTTATCACGGATGGTATGCTTGAAGCCCATGACAACACTGACCGTGACAATCATCACGGCAAGTCCGATGGCAACACCAATAGTGGCTATACGAATGGCAGGACGGCTCACCTTACGGTGGTCGCCATCATCGGAATAAATCCTATGGGCAAGGAAAAACGGAAGATTCATCTTCTTCCAGGATATGCCTCAAGGGCTTTCTGCAAGACGATAAGCGCACGCTCAAGATCCTCTTTCTTCAGGACGTAGGCTATACGGACTTGATCGATGCCAGCACCAGGAGTCGTATAGAAACCGGCGGCAGGAGCCATCATCACCGTCTCACCCTCATACTCGAAGTCGGCAAGACACCAGCGACAGAACTTCTCGGCATCGTCAACAGGCAGTTTTGCCACCGTGTAGAAAGCACCCATCGGGATAGGGGAGTAGACTCCTGGTATACGGTTAAGACCGTCAATCAGGCATTTACGACGCTCTACATACTCGTCATACACATCACGGTAATATTCCTCAGGAGCATCCAGAGAAGCCTCGGCGACAATCTGTCCGATAAGGGGAGGTGACAGACGAGCCTGACAAAACTTCATCACAGCCTTACGTACCTCCATATTCTTGGTGATAAGGGCACCAATACGAATACCACACTCACTGTAACGCTTCGATACAGAGTCAATCAGAATCACATTCTGCTCGATACCCTCCAGATGGCATGCTGAGATATAGGGGGAACCTGTGTAGATATACTCACGATATACCTCGTCAGAGAAAAGATAAAGGTCATACTTCTTCACGAGGTCACGAATCTGCTGCATCTCACGACGGGTATAGAGATAACCCGTCGGGTTGTTGGGGTTGCAGATCATGATGGCACGGGTGCGATCGTTGATCAGTTCCTCAAATTTCTCGACTTTTGGAAGAGAGAAGCCCTCCTCTATGGTGGTAGCAATAGTACGGATCTTTGCACCTGCGGAAATGGCGAAAGCCATATAGTTGGCGTAGGCAGGCTCAGGAACGATAATCTCGTCACCAGGATTCAGGCAGGAGAGGAATGCGAAGAGCACTGCCTCACTACCACCAGAGGTGATGATGATATCGTCGGCGGTCACATTGATATTGTATTTGGCGTAATAGTTAACCAACTTCTCCCGATAACTCAGATAACCTTGCGAGGGAGAATATTCGAGGATGTTACGGTCAATGGTTTTCAATGCGTCCAGTCCCACCTGTGGTGTGGGCAGGTCAGGCTGTCCGATATTAAGATGGTACACGCGGGTACCACGTTTCTTTGCGGCAGCGGCAAGAGGAGCAAGTTTCCGAATCGGTGACTCGGGCATCTCCAGTCCGCGAACAGATATTTCCGGCATTATTGTCTAATTTACGTAAATCGACTGCAAAGATAATAAAAAGTTTAGAGTTAAGAGTTAAGAGTTAAGAATTATTTGATAATTATTTTGTGATATTCGGATTTTATGCTTACTTTTGCGCATCCAAACAAACTGAGTTTATGAATTACGAAGAACTATTGGCATCCAGGAAGGACGGTAAACTTAACAAGACCCGTTTGCCGATAGGCGACTATTATCGCCAGCAAATCGAAGGCAAGTACCGTAGTGTGGTAGATATCCCTGCGGAACTGAATAGTAATATCAAGTTTAGCGAGGCTTTAAAGAAGGAGTGTGAGCAGAATGCCTCCCTGACAAATCAGCATATCCTGCATTTTCGTCCGCAGACAGAAGGTCGTGATATTGTACGTTTGGAAATGGAGCAAGGACAATATCAGCCTTTACAACAGGTGTTGAATGACAACCCGTCCATCGTGGCAGAGCCCAACTTCATAGAGGATTTTACCTGTCAGTTGTTGGAGTCTGCCTCCTATCTCCATACACAGGATGTGTATGGGGTATGCTATTCTCCCCAGACAGTTTTTCTTCGTAAGGGTGATAATGCCGTATTGCTCTCGCATATTGGCTCACACTATATCTCGATGAGTGATCCTTCCCAACTCTATCATGACGGCTTAGAGGAGTTTGTGGCTCCAGAAGTACTCAATAAGGGAACCATAGATAACCGTTGTGATATCTATTCTATCGGACGACTCTTACAGAAAATATTCGACCAGTCTGATATGCCTTTGGAATTACGTAAGGTGGTAAAGAAAGCAGTTAAAGAGTCACCAGAAGACCGTTATAACACCCCAGAGGAGATGCTGAGCAGTATCAACCGCAAGCGTAACACCTATCGCTCTTTGCTGACTGTGGTTATTGCCATAGCCATCGCAGGAGTGGTGATCGCTCTCTATTTCGACATGATGCCGGAGAGTAATCCTGTGGAGTTTGTAAAACCTGCTCCTCGTCAGGCTACCGATGACTTGATTGACGATGGCTTTAACCCAGAGGAACTGGGGGTAACAAGTGATGGTGACTCTTTGGTGGCAGCCGAACAGAAATCGCAAGAGGAATATCAGGCAAAGGCAGAGGCTATTTTCCGTAAGCGATATACAGAGGAAGCCGACAAGATTCTCTCTAAGATATATGATAAGGAGCATATGAATGCGAGTGAGAAGAGTTTCATGTCACAGAGTGAGTCTACCGTTGATGAACTGATGAAGGCACAACAGAAAATCTCTGCCGAATCGGCTCTGGATCCTGCAAGGAGCCAGTTAATCGCCACAGAGATTATCGAGCGACTGACAGAACAAAAGAAAAACGCCTTAGGCGGTACCAACAGCCGTGGCATCCAGAAATAATCGCCACCTCGTAATATCGCCTTGTCGCAATATCGTTATATCGCAATATCGAAATATCGCAATATCGAAATATCGCAATATCGAAATATCGCAAAAAACAAATAAAAATGAGAAGTAGAACAGCAATTTGGTTTGAGTGTAAAATCAACTACGAGAAGACCATGGAAGATGGTCTGCAGAAGAAAGTGAACGAGACCTATACCGTCGATGCCCTTAGTTTCACCGAGGCAGAGAAGCGCATCATGGAAGAGATGTCAAGTTATATCAGTGGTGAGTTCACGGTCAAGGATATCAAGATCGCTCCCTATAAGGAGATATTCTTCAGTGACGATCCCTCCGCTGACCGTTGGTACAAGGCGAAACTGCAGTTTATCACCATCGATGAGAAGACGGAGAAAGAGAAACGAAGCAGTGTCAACTACCTCGTGCATGCCGGTACACTGAAAGGAGCCGTCAACAATATTGAGGAAGTGATGGGTGGTTCGATGATCGACTATGTTATCGCCAGTGTCACAGAGACGACGTTGATGGATGTCTTTGAGTACGGCAAGTCTACTCAGGAAGACAAACCAGAATACGAAGGATGATGGACTACGATGTCAAAGGTCATTTAAAGCAAGTGCTTGCTGATCTGCCACAGTGTGTTCGCCTTGTGGCTATTAGTAAGTATCATCCCAACGAGTATATCGAGACCGCCTATCAGGAGGGACAGCGTATCTTTGGAGAGAGTCATGAGCAAGAACTGCGCCAGAAAGTGGAGACTCTTCCCAAAGATATCCAGTGGCATTTCATCGGTCACCTGCAAACCAATAAGGTGAAATACATTGCTCCTTATATCACGATGATTGAGGCTGTTGATTCCCTCAAACTCTTGAAAGAGATAGACAAGCAGGGTGCTAAGAATGAGCGCGTTATAGATGTGCTGCTGGAACTCCATATCGCAGAGGAAGAGACGAAGTATGGACTCACCCCTGATGCTTGCCGACAGTTGCTCGCAGAGGGTGAATGGCGTTCGTTGAGCCACGTCCGTATATGTGGTTTGATGATGATGGCATCGTATGTGGACGACGAGTCACAGATTCGCTCGGAGTTCCGTATTGCCCGACAGTTGTTCGACGAACTCAAAACCCAGTATTTTGCAGATGAGCCCTCTTTCTGTGAACGCTCATGGGGCATGAGTCACGACTATCCCATCGCAGTGGAGGAGGGTAGTACCATGGTGCGGGTAGGCACCACCATCTTTGGCCCGAGAGTTTATTGACGCATTCTTTGCGTGTTGATGGAGTAAAACAACCTGTAGCATTTCAACAGAGTATTGTTGAACTTGAAATGTACCTATGGCATCCGCAACATCACAGACGAAATAAGGCATCACTTCGAGATGTCACTAAGTGCTGTTGAGGTCTTGATATTCACAGGCAACAAGGAGATTTCCGTATTTCCCAAAATATCCTTTGCTTTTATGGGTCACCTGTCTTCATATTGCAAATACGTATTTAAGATGAATATTCGGGTATAAGATTAATCATTTTGTTCTGAATTACAATGCAAATGACACAAAAATCAGTCATCTTCGCTTGGTGAACATGCTGTAGATGACGGGGATGACGAAGAGGGTGAGGACGGTGGCGGTGAGGAGACCGCCGATGACGACGGTGGCCAACGGGCGCTGCACTTCGGCTCCGTCGCTGGTGCTGAGAGCCATGGGCAGGAAGCCGAAGGAAGCCACGAGGGCAGTCATGATGACAGGGCGCAGACGGTGCTCGCAGCCTTCGAGGATGCGGTGGCGGATTGGTGGGGTATTGGGCGGAGTACTCTGAGTACTCTGAGTACTCAGATTATTGAACTGTCCCACGAGGACAATGCCGTTGAGTACGGCCACGCCGAAGAGGGCGATGAAGCCGATGCCAGCGGAGATGCTCAGGGGCATGCCGCGCAGCCACAGGGCCACGATGCCGCCGATGGCAGAGAGGGGAATGGCGGAGGCCACGAAGAGCGTCTCGCGCACGCTCTTCAATGTGGCATATAGTAATAGTAGAATCAATACGAGGGCTACGGGGATGGCAACCATCAGACGACGGGTGGCGCTCTGCAGGTTCTCGAACTCGCCGCCGTAGGTGTAGTGGTAGCCCACGGGCATCTTCAATTCACGGTCGAGTATGCGCTGGATATCCTTGACCGTCGAACTGACATCACGCCCCTTCACATTGAAGCCCACAAAGATGCTACGCTCACCGTCCTCGTGCGAGATCTGTGCCGGAGCCTCCTTGTAACTGATGGTGGCCAACTGGCGCAGGGGTACGGAAACGCCAGACGGCGAGGAAACGAACAGATTCTCAAAATTGGAAAGGGCATCACGTCCGTCATTGTGGATGCGCAGCACAATGTCGAACTGGCGGTTCTCCTCCACCACGCTGCCCGCAATCTTGCCCGCGAAGGCCGACTGCAGCACGTCGTTGGCATGACGGATGGAGATGCCGTACTTGGCAAGCGCGTCACGGTTGTACTCCACCTGCAACTGCGGCAGACCGTTCACCTTCTCTATATAAGGACTGCCCACGCCCTCGACACTGCGGATGAGCCGCGCCACGCGGTCAGCCAGTTCGGCCAGCACCTCGGTGTCGCTGCCGTATATCTTCACCGCCACGTCCTGACGGATGCCGGTAATCAGTTCGTTGTTGCGCATCTGGATGGGCTGCGACATCTCCACATCAAGACCGGGGATGACGCTGAGTGCCTCCTCCATCCGCTCCTGCAGGTCGTTTTTCGTGCGGGCGGACGTCCACTCAGCCTTGGGCTTGAGGGCGATGAGCATGTCGGCGCGTTCCACAGGCATCGGGTCGGTGGGAATCTCTGCCGAGCCGATGCGCGTCACCACCTGCTTGATTTCGGGAAACTCCGCCTTCA
>FLNX01001803.1_pt1 | contig 58433 bp, 45 predicted proteins | sample 1140341 | NCBI WGS metagenome assembly FLNX01 (sample SAMEA3878208, study PRJEB12797) | bioreactor metagenome | biome: Moose rumen | place: Sweden | collected 2011-10
GGTATAACCATGTATAAAAGTAGTACCTCGATGATGACTTTCTCAAAACTTTTGCCTAACTTTGCAGCGGAGACCACGATAGCTTCCTTGCATATGCCCGTATATTGGTCAAGTGCTTCTGATATTCTATTCATAAACTTAGTGTTGTAATGGACTACTAAGTTACTGAAAATCAGGCGCTTGGCCAAATTTTATCAGTTATATAATGTTAATGTAACTCATTGATTTTCAAACGATTAAATATATTATAAACTAAGTATTGTTTAAGAGGAATGAAATTTATCTCATGGAACGTAAATGGCTTGAGAGCTTGCGTTGGAAAAAACTTTAACGAAGCGTTTTTATCTCTCAATGCAGATTTTTTCTGTCTGCAGGAGACAAAGATGCAGGAAGGACAACTTGATATCAGCTTCCCTGGATACCGGTCATACTGGAATTACGCAGAGAAAAAAGGATATTCAGGTACTGCCGTTTTTACCAAATATGAGCCATTAAGCGTGAGTTATGGTATAGGTATAGAGGAACATGACCATGAAGGTCGAGTTATAACTTTGGAGATGAAAGACTTTTATCTCGTAACTGTCTACACTCCAAACTCTCAGGACGGTCTCCGCCGGTTGGACTATCGCATGACCTGGGAAGACGCTTTCCTGTCCTACCTCAAAGAACTGGACACGAAGAAACCTGTCATCGTATGTGGTGACATGAATGTAGCACATGAAGAGATTGACCTGAAAAACCCAAAGACCAACAGAAGAAATGCCGGGTTTACCGATGAGGAACGAGAGAAGTTCACTGTTTTGCTTCAAAACGGCTTCATCGACACTTTCCGTACCCTACATCCAGATAAGATAACATATTCATGGTGGTCATACCGTTTCCAGGCACGCCAGAAGAATGCAGGGTGGCGTATTGACTACTTTGTTGTCTCAAAACGTCTTCTCAGCAAGATTGAGAGTGCTGACATACACACAGAAATTATGGGTAGCGACCACTGCCCCGTTGAATTAGTCTTGAATCCTTAAGTTTTGATTCGTTGACTTTGGATTTGAGTTGAAAATTGTTTTATCCTATACTCAATCTTTCTACTATTGTTCTATTGGAGTCACCTTCGGTGCCTCCATTTTCTCTATTGTTGGAGCAGAAAGTTTTGGGTCTGGAGCTGGTGCCGGCTTTGGATCAGAGCTAATGTCAGCCGATTCTATCTCGTCTGCACTTGGCTTGTCGATGACTACCGTCTTAACATCATCCTTTTTGTCATCATCTTTCTTTGATTCAGACTTTTTCTTCTCGTCATCAGTCATCATATCTTCCTTGCTGACCTTCTGGGTGGGGAAAAGATAGTCGCCAAGTACATCGAAAGTATCCTTGAGCACCGCTTTTTGCTCTTCAATGTCATCATCATCTGGTGTGAGCACAGCCTTATTGCCGCCCCGTAATACACAATTATACAACATAAAAAGCAGCAGAACGACTACTGTACCACAGATAACCTTAAACAAAGTGGAACGGCTAAAGCCTTTAGGTTTATTCATAATGATGATGTTTTAAGTTGATGATGCAAAGATAATACTATTTCATGGAATAACAACTATCTTGCGAGAGATTTTTTTATTGACGTTTTTTATCATACCTATCATTTTAAGCAGTCTGCTTCGGGACAGTTGACCAGGATTGGTTCCAGGTTGTCCTTCAGGAACCGCAATGTTAAGGCTTTGATACCGACGGACAAAAGTTTGCGGGATATCACCTTCTTTATTCCGGAATTGCATGGGAATAGTCTCGAAAAGTCGCTGTCCGTGTCTGTCGACAAACGACTGTTGAACCAGTTCTGAGCAATAAACAGCCTGATTATCTGGAAGGTACAATGAGTCATATGGTACTCCGATGCAGCACAATAGATTCTTCTTTGTAGCTGGTATGTCCCAATCAACAGAAAGGCGACCTACCAAGATATGGCAATCGCCTTGCATCGGAGCATTCTGGCTAAGGAAATCAGAAATGTGTGTCTTCACTACACCTTTTTGGGGAACAGCCTCAACGACATACGCCTCTCCATTGGAATCATTAAGCAACACTCCCACATGGTCAATCTGCATACCATCGTAACCTTCCGTAACTTCAGTAATGGCATTCCCTTGGGGATTGACGACAAACAACAAATCGCCTTGCTGGAGAGAACGGAGTATACTTGTGTATCCTGAAGCATTACCTGAACTTGCAACAGCCTGTCCTACCGGTCTCTCCTGCAACATTGTCTGATACCGGCACCCTACCATAGCCATCAACAATATCATGCCATATATCAAATTCTTCATCATGACCTGCAAAAATATAAAAAAAACACGACAGACGAGAATTATTTCCCATCTTTTAATTAATTTTGCACCCCAAATCAAAGCAGATAAAAATGAGAAGATATTTTATTACTATAATAATGATTTGTTACCTCATACCTGCCATAGCAAAGAATTTCACTACTTCTGGCGATGGAAAGGTGTACACCTTCAGTTCGCTGGCTGATATTGACGGAACAAACCTCCATAAAAATCCTAACACAGGAACATTCTTTCTTGATGACAGCCTGACGATTGCCGATGGCGACCGTCTTATACTTGATGACGACATCAAAGAGCTTATTTTAGTAAACGCCGGTTCACGTCTGATTATCGAAGGTGAGGTTGATTTTAAATCGGCACAAGGCTTAACCATAACATTTGACGACCTTGCTGACAACCATGCCGGTGACTACCTGCCACCATGCACAGAGATTATCATCAGCAACGGAGCACGGATGACACCATTCAAAAATATCATTTTTAGATATGTGGGAATTGAAGCCGCAGGCGCCTCCTCATTAGAGATAGAACAGTGTGAGTTCCACGAATATAATGGGAAAAACAGTGGAACTATATATATGACAAACAGCTCAGGCACACTAACGGTTAGAGACTGTCTCTTTGCCGACAATTACTGCCCTGCCATCGCCAACACATATGGAAGTAAGAATAAGACCCTCATTGAGGCGTGTCGTATTTACCGCAATGCCCTCAACAACAAAAACACCCCACAGATAAACCTTGTAGCTTCAGAAAGCATCGTCATCCGCAAGTGTGACATCAAGGGAGAGCCGACATTAACCATGGTTGGAGGTATTGGCATAGCAAACTGGACTGGTGAAGAAGGAGCAAACGTTGTTTTTGAGGACAACAACATCAAAGACTGCCGATACGGTGTGACGACTATGGGACCATGCAACGTAACAATTAGCGGGAATACGCTGGCTGACAACAACCATGAGCTAAACGCCAACAATGGCGGCAGTGGCATAAGCATCTATGACCCATATTACAAGACTTCGGCACGTATCTATGGAAACAATGTCATTGGTAATCTCTGGGGAATTACCATAATTGGAGGTGGAGACATTTGCCTGGGGCGCACTGAGGTCAATGGTAATGTGTTAAATGAGACCGATGACCTTTATTGCTTTGGAGGGAACATCTTCAAGGATAACGGAAATAACGGAATGACATACGATCTTTACAATAATGGTACCAGTACCATCTATGCGCAGAACAACCAATGGGGAGTAGACGAACAGACAGCGGAGAAGATAGAGAGCGTCATCACTCATAAAGCCGACGACAGTTCATTGGGAGAGGTCATCTATATGCCAGCTATGACCGTAAACGGCATTAACATGTTAGATAATAATACAAAGGATCTTCCTGACTGTATATACGACCTTAATGGAGTAAGACTAAATGCAAGGCAGGGCAACTGTATTTCTAAAGGATTGTATATCATCCGGAAAAACGGGAAAAGCCGTTGCTGCGTAATAAAATAATCTATCTCCGACTGGTAATATGAAAGCAATGTTGGTTACGCTCAAAGATTACCCAACAACGTCCCTCATCACGCAATTGATAGATTACCTCGCCTAAGAGGTTTGCCATTACAGTGTTACCGACTGGCTCACCCTCTGTATCTATACGGTTAAAGCGGGTGTATGAAAGATCAAATGTTGTGCCATACATGTGAGCTGAGTTTTTTGCCGCATTACCATTGACTTTACGGAGTCTCGTCACATCATCACGGGTTCGCAACATCGAAGTTGCTATTATACGGTGTTGCCTGCATCCCTGCCTCTTCAGTTGTTTTTGGAAACGCTTGCCGATAGTTTTCAGAAGTTTATGAGCTTCTTTGGTAAGGTATGGTATGGAATGTGGCATAGGGTCAAGCTTATAGTATTCCGTCTCTTCCACATGTCTCAACTGACGCACTTTCCGCTTTGCCTCATCACGATTATCTATAGGGTCTATGCCATTTGCCTTTGCTGCGGAAATTTGTTTGTCACCAAGATCACGGAAATAATAGCGGCTATCTATCTTTACCTGATTGGCTCCGAAGGTCTGTCCTTCTCCAACAAACTTCGTACTCCTACAGCCTGACAACAGCAAAACCGCCAGAAGAGGGAAAAACACGACTCTAATAGAATGCCCCATCTGCATATATCTGGCTGTCAACAATTAAAACAGATTCTATATATATTTAACTATCTAAAATAAATATCAACATAATCACAACACTCATCACAAGGATTAGTCATCTGCTGCAAACGCCAATATTTACGGTTCCCACTAGCCTTGAAGTCAAATGTTCCTTCACGCACACACTCTTCTCCGTTGTTGATGTGATAGACCTTCATGGCAATGGTACCGGTAAAACGAAGGTTCTTTGCATCCACAATCTCTATCATACCATCAATACGCAGGTAGTCATCATTCTCCCGGGACAGTTGTTGCCCAGTACACCAAAGAGTTCCATCTGGATTCTTTTTCACATTACAAACGCCAAAGTAATCCCATGAAATCCATTGTAAGCTGAGCTTATGCTTACCAAGAACTTTCTGTTCCGGCGTCTGAACACTTCGTGTCACAGAAGTCTTCTTTCGTACTGTCCTACCCTTCTGTGCATATACACCTAAACAGACCGTAAGCATCATAGTCAACACAAAAAACTTTCTGAAAAACTTTACTCCCATAAAAAAGCCCTTTCTTTATTCCAATTTCTGAACAACATTATTACTCCGCAAAGATACAAAGTTTTTTTGCATCCTTCAAAATCCTAAGCATATAAATTTATCCGTTTTTGAAATTAACAAAAAAAATACCGCTTGGGAGTATCTCACCTAAGCGGTATAAACTTTTCAGTCGGGATGACCAGACTCGAACTGGCGACCACACGCCCCCCAGACGCGTACGCTACCAACTGCGCCACATCCCGATACGCTTTGTTAGCGGATGCAAAAGTACACAATAAATATGTAATTATAAAATTTAAGAAGTTAAAGAAGTTAAAGAAGTAATGAAGTTCAGGAAGTATAACAACGTAAAGAAAAAAATAATTTGTAAATTTGCACATCAATATAAGAACACAAGACATGCGATATATAATAAAGGCACCTGAAAAGCTGTATTCGGAAATCCGTTTACCTGCCTCAAAAAGCATAAGTAATCGCGCCTTGATAATACAGGCGCTGACTAAAAGTAAGATCCGCCCAGACAACCTCTCCGACTGTGATGACACCGAGGTGATAATCTCTGCGTTGGACAACATGCCGGAAGTAATAGATATCAAGGCTGCCGGCACCGCCATGCGCTTCATGACTGCATACCTCAGTGCGACAGAAGGCGAGCATACCATTACCGGAACAGAGCGAATGAAAAATCGCCCGATAGGTATATTAGTCGATGCCCTTAGACTATTAGGTGCCGATATTGAATACTTGGAAAAGGAAGGCTATCCCCCACTCCATATCCGCGGCGCGGAACTTGAAGGAGGTTTCCTAAGCATACCAGGTAATATCAGTTCTCAATACATCTCTGCACTATTGATTATAGGTCCGATATTAAGGAAAGGCTTGGAGCTACGATTAACTGGTAATATTATATCACGCCCGTATATTGACCTTACATTACACGTGATGCACGAGTTCGGCAACAAAGTAGAATGGACGGGAGTAGACACTATAACAGTACCCCCACAGCAATATCAAGAGTGTGCATACACGATAGAAAACGACTGGAGTGCTGCATCATATTGGTACGAAATGCTTGCGTTAAGTGACGACACAGAGTCACGTATTATATTACCAGGACTTAAAGACGCCTCACGCCAAGGCGACTCTGTGGTAAGATACCTTTTTAGCATACTCGGTGTGAAGACACAGATAGACAACAACACGGCGACCTTGACAAGACACATGCGCACTCTACCACGGTTCGACTATGACTTTATCAATCAGCCAGACCTTGCGCAGACATTAGTCGTCACTTGTTGTGTCTTGGATATTCCATTCCACTTCAAGGGTCTTGCCACGCTAAAGATAAAAGAGACCGATCGTATAGAGGCTTTGAAAACAGAACTCAAGAAGTTTGGATATGTGATACAAGACATTAACGGAGAAGAGTTGGTTTGGAATGGTGAGAAGTGTGAGGGTCAGGCTAATCCTGTGATTGACACTTATGAAGACCATCGCATGGCAATGTCTTTTGCTCCCTTAGCCATCAAGTTAGGAAGTATATGCATCAATAATCCAGAGGTAGTAACAAAGTCATATCCTCATTACTGGGATGACCTGCGTTCGGCAGGCTTTGAAATCATACAAGCAGACTGATATATGGAATTCATTCTCATAGGAACCGGTGCTCTAATCGTATTAGGAATCATTGCCGCACTCACTTCACGAGGTGACAATGATGAGATCGTAACAAACAAAGACAATTGCGCAAGCTGCACAAGTAAGGAAGAATGCAAATTGTCATGTATGATGGAAGAAGCCTTAAAAAACAAGAATTAACAAATCCTTTAGCGATTTATCCATCCACAAGGCAATAAAAACCGCAAAATCGTAGTTAAATAAGAGTGACACCACTTAAGACAAGAAATATTATCCCATTCATTCTGATTGCTGCCATTGCGGTAATCGCAGGGTGTTCTACCCAAAAGAACACTTCCAAGTCACGTTGGTGGCACTCTTTTAATGCCAAATACAACACATATTACAACGGTGCTCAAGCATATATAGACGGTAGTCTGGAGAAAGAAAATGGTAACAAAGACAACTTTACGGAAATCATACCCTTATACACCGTAGGAAACAAGAAGAGTATTGAACTTGGAAAGTCTAATTTCGAACGTGCCATAGAGAAAGCCCAGAAAGCCATTCACAGACACAGCATCAAGATACGTCCAGAATGGAACAAGAGTCGGAAGAAGACAGAGAAAGATATCGAGTGGCTAAGTCGTAAGGAATACAATCCATTCCTTTGGAAAGCATGGATGCTCATGGGACGTTCACAATTCCACAAGGGAGCTTTCGATGAAGCTGCCGCCACATTCTCATATATGAGCCGTCTCTACCAGACTCAGCCAGCCATATATGGAAAAGCACGCGCATGGCTGGCAAAATGCTATATTGAGCAAGAGTGGCTTTACGACGCTGAGGATGTTATACGAAACATGCGTCGTGACTCTATCGACTGGAGAGCCGTAAAGGAATGGGACTATACATTTGCTGATTACTATATCCATACCGGTGAGTTTGACAAAGCTATCCCCTATCTGCGTAAAGTCATCAAACATGAGATGAGACGCAAGCAAAAAGCCCGTGAATGGTATCTTATGGGACAGCTGCAAGCAGCCTTAGGGCACAAGCAGGAAGCATACCAGGCTTTCAAGAAAGTAATACACCAAAATCCGTCATATGAACTGGAGTTCAATGCGCATATTGCCATGACAGAGGTCATGGCTGGCGGTCATGCTAAACAAATGATCGGCAAGCTAAAGCGCATGGCTGCATCCGACAACAACAAAGACTACCTTGACCAAGTGTATTATGCCATGGGTAACATTTACCTGGCAGAAAGAGACACAATGAAAGCCATCTCTGCCTACGAGATGGGAAATGAGAAAGCGACACGCAACGGCATAGAGAAAGGTGTGCTACTTTTACACCTTGGTGACTTGTACTGGAAGATGGAGAGATTCGGTGATGCCCGACGTTGCTATGGCGAAGCTATCGGTTTGTTAGACAAAGACAGAAAAGACTACCAGCAACTATCCGACCGCTCAAAGATTCTTGACGAACTTGTTCCTTTTACCGACGCCATTCATTTACAGGACTCCCTCCAGCTCTTGGCTAAAATGCCTGAGGAAGAGAGAAATGCTGCCATTGACCGTGTGATAGAAGCTCTAAAGAAGAAAGAGAAAGAAGAGCGTAAGAAACAAGCTGAGGCTGAAGCTGCCAAACAACAGGGCAACAATGGTCTTGACATGAATATCTCGGGTAAAAGCGAGCAGTCTAATACGGCATCAGCACAAACAGGTGGACAGCAAAGCAGCATCTGGTATTTCTATAATCAGATGGCGGTAAACCAAGGTAAAGCTACATTCCAGAAACAATGGGGACAACGCGAGAATGCTGACAACTGGCAACGAGCAAACAAAACCGTTGTAGGCAATATTGGCTCTGACGCTGGAGAAGAACTTACAGAAGAGCAACGTGACTCCATAATGAGAGAAGAGCTTAAACGAGACTCTCTCGAACAAATAGCCGATAGTGCCCAAAACGACCCACACAAACGTGAATACTATCTGGCGCAGATTCCTTTCACAGAAGAGCAGCTTGCCGCAAGTAACCTGATACTGACAGACGGACTTCACCATGCCGGTGTTATATTCAAGGATCAGCTCGACAATATACCGCTCAGTGAGAAACATCTGAGACGGCTTACAGACAATTATCCAGACTACGAGAAAATGGATGATGTATATTATCATCTGTTCCTGTTATATTCACGTAAGAATGAGCCAAATATAGCAGACTCATACATTGACAAGCTAAAAGAGAAGTTCCCAGAAAGTCAGTGGACTACACTCCTAACAGACCCGTACTTCAAGGAGAACTCGAAATTCGGCATACAAATAGAAGACTCTTTGTATGCTGCTACTTACGAGGCATTCAAGAAGAACAGATATAACGAGGTTGCCGGTAATGTACACATTTCCGACACAAGGTTCCAATTGGGTGCAAACCGTGACAAGTTCCTGTTTATTGGCGGACTAAGCAAGCTCAATGACGGTGATGTCGAGAGTTGTGTCAAGGCAATGAAAGAGGTTGTGGAGAAATACCCACAAAGCCGTATCAGCGAGATGGCAGGTATGATTGTCAACGGTGTGAATGCCGGCAAACGACTGCATGGGGGCAAGTTCGACCTTGACGATGTATGGTCACGAAGATCTGCCGTACTCAACGACAGTGACAGTATCAAGACACAAGTGTTTTCTGCGGAGCGCCTTGGAGATTACAAGTTCATACTTGTCTATCACCCAGACTCTATCTCTGAGAACAAACTGCTCTTTGAAATGGCAAAGTTTAACTTCACAAACTTTGTAGTGCGAAACTTTGAAATAAACATAGAAGAAGTTGGAGACCTGCATGAGATGCAGTTCAGTGGTTTCAGAAGCTATGATGAAGCATACCAATATGCACGTCAGCTTGACGGGACAAACAACACAATTCTCCAAGACAAGCAAATCAAGGGTATTATAATCAGTGACCAGAACCATGCTCTTTTAAGAACACGGTTTAGCTATCAGGACTATGATGACTTCTATTCAGAAAACTATGTTCCTCTAAAGATAACACAAAGATATCTTTTGTCGGAACCTGCAGAGGTGGCTACTCCACGTGAGCGTGACATCAAGGAGGAAATAGAAAGTGCTTCTCCTACCAAAGAGGATATAGACGTTATACAACAAGACGAGTCTATTCAAGATGCGGGATTCGACATTCCTACAGAAGAACCAGTAACTCCTAAGGAAGAAGAAGTCACTACTGAGATTCCTACAGAAGCTTCTGAGAAAGACGCAACCAAGGAAATCATTGAAGAGCCGCAAACGACAGATGCTCCAGATAAGATAGATCCGGAGAAAGATATTTCCAAGGACAAGGAACCGGTTCAAGAGTCCCCATCAGAACCACAGAGAAAGGAGGAGATTCCTACTAATGAGCAAGTCACCGACATTCCTGTTGATGAGCCTGCGGACATCATTCCTGTTGATGAGCCTGCGAACATCATTCCTGTTGACGAGCAAGTCACCGACATCCCTGCCGATGAGCCTGCGAACATCAGTCCTGTTGATGAGCAAGTCACTGACATCCCTATCGATGAGCCTGCGACAATAGTAAATGAAGAGGTTGAGGGGACCTATGTAGTCCCGGAGGAGAAACAGCAGACTGCCCCACAGGATCCGACGATTACGATACCTGACGAGCCCGGTACAAATGTACAAGAGCAACCTACTGATGACACTGAGATTTACTTCTATGATTTTGGCATAGATAACAATAATACCAAGAAGCCTCAATCCCAAGATGTCAATATTGAGGATGAATATTACGAGTTAGAAGGATTCTGACAACAATTTCGGAAAGAAACAAAGATGAGAAACGGACTATTATTATGGGTTGACGATGAGATAGAACTTCTCACTGCACAGATATTGTTCCTTAAGAAAAAAGGATATGATGTTATTACAGTCACAAATGGTAGCGATGCTATCGACCAGTGTGACACTCAGACATTCGATCTTATCCTTCTTGATGAACAGATGCCAGGTTTAAGTGGCTTAGAGACACTACAGAAAATCAAAGACATTCAGCCTGCGACCCCTATTGTCATGGTTACAAAAAGCGAGGAGGAGGACATCATGGACCAAGCCATAGGGTCAAAGATAGCCGATTATCTCATAAAACCCGTAAATCCGAATCAGATACTTCTCACACTGAAGAAGAATATACATAGGAGAGAGATTGTAACCGAGGTAACCCAGACCAGTTACCAACAGAATTTCATGGATATCTCTACTCAGATACAGAACTGTCAGGACTATAAAGACTGGATAGAAGTTTATAAGAGGCTCGTCAGATGGGAATTGGAACTGAGTAATACTGATAGCAGCATGAACGACATGCTGAAGATGCAGAAAGAAGACGCCAACAATGGGTTTGCGAAATTCATTAAGAAAAACTACCTGAACTGGGTATCACCATCTACGACAGAACGTCCTATGATGTCACCAGACATATTCAAGAAGAAAGTATTCCCTTTGCTGAACAATGGCGAGAAAGTATTTCTGATTGTAATCGACAACTTCAGGTATGATCAATGGCGCGTTCTATCCGAGGAGATAGGAGACTTGTTCGATATAGACGAAGATATCTACCTAAGTATTCTACCTACTGCCACCCAATATGCGCGCAATGCCATCTTCAGCGGCCTGATGCCAGTACAAATATCAAAGATGTTTCCAGAACTGTGGGTCGACGAGGATGAAGAGGAGGGAAAGAACCTCAATGAGGGACCACTCATCAGCACCCAGATTGAAAGGTATCGTAGGCATGATAAGTTCTCCTACCATAAGATTAATGACTCCATAGGCGCAGAAAAGTTCAGGCAACAGTTCAACAACCTAAAGCAAAACGACTTGAATGTTTTGGTGGTAAACTTCATTGACATGCTCTCCCACGCACGTACAGAGATGAAAATGGTACGTGAGCTTGCTAATAATGAAAGCGCATACCGTAGTATTACACTCAGCTGGTTTAGACATTCCCTATTAGCAGATATAATGCGCATGCTGGCTCAGACCGATTATAAAATAATCATCACCACTGACCATGGCTCCATACGTGCCACAAGACCAATAAAGATTATCGGTGACCGCAACACAAACACCAACTTGCGGTATAAGCTGGGAAAGAACCTGAGCTACAATGACAAAGAGGTATTTGTAATTAAAGACCCGGCAAAAGCCCAATTGCCATCACCGAACCTCAGTACCTCATACGTCTTCGCTACCAGTGACGCATTCTTTGCCTATCCGAACAATTACAACTACTATGTGAGCTATTACAAGGACACGTTCCAACATGGCGGAATCTCAATGGAAGAGATGCTTATTCCACTGGTAACATTAAGCTCACGAAAACGATAATACCATTTTTGTTATATGGAAATCATTATTCAAGATATTAGCAAGATCAATGAAGCCGCCAGAGTCTTCATTGGCAATATGGGAAAAGGAAAAGTATTCGCCTTTTATGGTAAGATGGGAACAGGAAAGACCACCTTCATAAAGGCTATTTGTCAGGAACTGGGTGTCGAAGATACTATCACCTCACCGACATTCGCAATTGTAAATGAATACACTTCAGGTAACGGCTCTCCTGTCTACCATTTTGATTTCTATAGGATAAAACGACTTGAAGAGGTCTACGACATGGGATATGAGGACTACTTCTATTCTGGACACCTCTGTTTTCTGGAATGGCCTGAGCTGATTGATGAACTATTACCAGAAGACACCGTCAAGGTTACCATAACAACAAAAGAAGACGGCAGTAGGACTGTCGTCTTCTAAAGTGCTTTATTATAATAAAGCCTTGAATTTCTCATCCAACACATTCTTGGGGGCTGCGCCGACAAACTTGTCAACCACCTGTCCACCCTTATAGAAGAGAATCGTAGGTATATTACGCACTCCAAGCTCCATGGCAATCTCCTCATTTTCATCTACATCGCACTTTCCTACTACAATCTTCCCGTCATAGTCCTTAGCGAGCTCTGAGATAACAGGACCAACCATTCTGCATGGTCCACACCATGTTGCCCACAAATCCAAAACAAACGGCAACTCACCATTCTTTAATGTCTCAAAGTTCTCCTTTGTGATTTTTACTTCCATGTCTGTTATATGTTTTAATGATTATAAATAGTTATCACTATACAGATGTATGCAAACACCATGCCAATATCTCGTATCTTTGCCTCAGCTAATTGATAATATAATCAAGGTGCTCCTGATTCTCTATAAACGATATAAGTTTTCTGTCCACATCCAACGTTTTCTTACTACTATGCAGCAATACAGAGTTCTGCCCGTCCGCTGAGTTCAGTTTGATATATAGTTGCGTATAGCCGGGATTAGCATCGATAACTGACAACAACTCTGTCACAAGAGTGTCATCAAGATTGTTCTCGTTGGCTACAATAGTAAGCCGCTCCAGCTTCTTCCTCTTTACATCATAAAGCTGCTCAACATTCTCTATAGAAAGGTCAAAGATTTTGCTGTTCTTATAACGTTCTGTATATTTTGCGGTAATAAAAACAGAATAGTTCTCCTTAAGCAATCCATTCCAGCGTGTCCAATCATTGCCAAAGAGAAGCAGTTCACCGGAACCGTCAAAGTCTTCAATCGTGATGAAGCCAAAGGGCTTTCCTGTTTTTTGAGAGAAACGCTCGGTAACATTAGTGACAATTCCACCGAAGGTAAGCTCTTCACGGTTCCTCAGCTCTGTCTTGTCGGCATCACGAGCAATCTCACTGCATTTTGTATTACACATATTGTTAAGCACGACACTATACTCATCTAAAGGATGAGCAGAGAGATAGATACCTACAAGGTCACGTTCTTTATTCAGCTTCTCTATCAACGGCCATTTGTTTGCTGAAGGAATAGCGGGATGAGCTATCTCAACTGCGTCAGTACCGCCGAAAAGAGAATTCTGAGCCTGCGCCTGTTCCTGCTGATAAAGGAAACCGTATCTTACTATAGTATCGAGGAATGTTCCATCCTTACCGCTCGGCGCAAAGAACTGCTCCCTCATATAGCCAAAGCTGTCAAAGCCACCACTATACGCAAGACTCTCAAAGGCTTTTCTGTTAACGCTCTTTAAGTCAACACGCTGCGCGAAGTCATAGATATCCTTATATGGTCCATTCTTCTCACGCTCTAATATAATCGCATTAGCCGGACCTTCACCCATACCTTTTATTCCGGCAAGTCCGAACCTTATGGCACCGTTCTTGTTAACAGTAAACTTTATACGGCTTTCATTCACGTCTGGTCCCAGCGTCTCTATTCCCAAAGCACGACACTCATCCATTAGTTTCGTGATTTCAGTTATCTGGTCTTTGCGCCGACTCATGATGGCAGCCATGAACTCTGCGGGATAGTTGGCTTTCATATATGCCGTCTGGTATGCTACCCATGAATAACATGTGGCATGACTCTTATTAAACGCATAAGAAGCGAACTTCTCCCAGTCTGCCCATATTTTCTCCAACACTTTCGGGTCATGTCCGTTTGACTTACCGCCCTCTATAAACTTTGGCTTCATCTGGTCAACAATAGCCTTTTTCTTCTTACCCATAGCTTTTCGCAAGGCATCGCTCTGACCACGTGTGAAGTTAGCGAGCTGTCGAGACAGCAACATCACCTGCTCCTGATAAACTGTAATACCATACGTATCCTTAAGGTACTTTTCCATACAAGGTATATCGTATGTCACCAACGACGGGTCGTTCTTACGTTTAATAAAGTCCGGAATATAGTCCATAGGTCCGGGACGATATAGCGCGTTCATCGCAATAAGATCCTCAAAGACTGTAGGATGCAGTTGACGGAGATAATTCTGCATACCGGAAGACTCAAACTGGAACGTTCCGACAGTCTGCCCTTTCTGATATAGCTCATAGGTCTTTGGATCATCAATTGGGATGGTATCAAGATCTACAACCTTACCGGTAGACAGACGAACGTTTTCCACGGCTTCTTTCAACTCCGACAATGTCTTTAAGCCAAGGAAGTCCATCTTGATGAGACCGGTTTCCTCTATGACATGACCGTCATACTGTGTACAATTCACCTTCCTACCCTTCTCGTCGGGGTCATCGGCTGTAGACACAGGAACCCAGTCACTAATAGGATCCCTACATATAATAAAGCCGCACGCATGGATACCCGTTCCGCGTATGGTACCTTCCAACATCTTCGCATACTTTATGGTATTCCGCTCACGCATGTCGGCAGACACTTCAGCCTCTTGCAATATAGGAGTACATTTAATTGCATTTGTGAGGTTCATCTTCATCCCGTCAGGAAGTCTGTCTGGAATAGCCTTACACCAAGCATTTGATATGTCCAGAGGAACCTTTTCCACTCTGGCTACATCCTTGATGGAATTCTTTGTCGCCATACTGGAATAGGTAATAATATGTGCGCAATTCTCATGTCCATACTTATCCTCAACCCACTGTAAGACCTTTCCACGTCCGTCATCATCAAAATCTGTATCTATATCGGGAAGTGAGATTCGGTCGGGGTTAAGGAAACGCTCAAACAGAAGATCGTACTTCATCGGATCTATCTTAGTAATACCAAGACAATAAGCCACTACCGAACCGGCGGCAGAGCCACGTCCTGGTCCTACCATCACTCCAAGCTGGTTGCGTGCTGAGTTGATAAAATCCTGAACTATAAGGAAGTAACCGGGAAATCCCATCGTCTTCATTATATGCAGTTCAAAAAGAATACGCTCACGGACTTCTTCTGAAAGAGGATCACCATATAGCTTACGGGCACCATCATACGCCAGTTTAGCAAGGTAGTCTGCCTCAAACTTAATACGGTATAGTTTCTCAATACCTCCGAGATGTTCTATTTTCTTTTTTCCCTCATCTTCCGGCAATTGATTCTCACCATGCTCGTCTGACGTGAACTCACGATAGAGGTCTTCATCAGTATACTTTCGCCTTATATCATCTTCGGTACCGAACTCCGCAGGAATAGGAAAGAAAGGCATGATAGGATCATGATTGATATCATAAAACTCAACCTTATCCAACACCTCAATAGTATTTGACAAAGCCTCCGGCACATCGCAGAAAATCTCATTCATCTCCTCACGTGTCTTAAACCACTCTTGTTTGGAATATAGCATACGTGTAGGGTCATCCAAATCCTTGGATGTAGCCAGACATAGCAGATGGTCATGAGCCTCCGCATTTTCCTTGTCTACAAAATGGGCGTCATTGGTACATACCAATTTGATTCCATATTCCTTCGCCAGTTCAATTATAACCTTATTAGCCTGTTGCTGCAAAGGAAAGGTCTCACGGTTCGCACGTATTGCAGGGTCTTTAACTTCATGCCGCTGGAGCTCCAAATAATAATCATCGCCAAAAACACGCTGATGCCACTCAATAGCCTCACGGGCACCGGCGATATCACCAGCGAGTATTTTCTTGGGTACTTCTCCTGCTATACAAGCAGAACAGACTATAAGTCCTTCATGATATTTCTCTAAATCCGCGCGGTCTGTACGGGGACGCATGTAGAAACCGTCAACCCAGGCACGGCTTACCAGCTTCACCAAGTTATGATATCCTTGTTTATTCTTAGCAAGGACGATAAGATGGTAGCCACTCATATCACTCTTGTCAACCTTCTTGGTTTTGTCACCGTGACGTGCCACATACATCTCACATCCGAAGATAGGCTTAAACGGCTCCTTTCCTTCTGCTTTCAGTTTCTTGTTTACGCCTTTACAATAATCAAAAAGCTCCTTTACGCCGAACATATCACCGTGATCGGTTATTGCCATACCTTTCATCCCGTCGGCAACAGCTTTGTCTACCAGCCTGCCTATAGGTGACTGACCATCCAATATAGAATAATAAGTGTGGACATGCAGATGTATAAAATCTTCCATAATACTGCAAAGTTAATGTATAATACCGATATTGCAAAAGAATGAGCGCAAAAATTTTGTAAAATGGTAAAAAAGAATTACCTTTGCAGAAATATTCCATTTGCTTATCATGGGTAAAAGAATTAAGAAACTCAAGAAAATAAGGATACACAGAGAAGGTACCGACACCCTGCTATATGGAGGTATCTGTCTTGTTGTCATAGCATTGATATTATGGTATGCCTTTGAGACAAAGATTCCATTTTGGATTTTCATGGTTGTCTTTGGCACCATATATGCTATTGTGACAAATTTCTATCGTTGTCCTATAAGATATTTCCCATCTGAAGACACCGACAATATTGTCGTAGCACCTGCTGACGGACGTATTGTTGTGATAGAAGAGGTTGAGGAAAATGAATATTTCCATGACCGGCGGTTAATGATAAGCATTTTCATGAGCCTTTGGAACGTACATGCCAACTGGTTTCCTGTTGACGGACAGGTGAAACTTGTCAGCCATCATAACGGCAACTACCATAAAGCTTGGCTGCCAAAGGCGAGCGAAGAGAATGAACATGCAGACATTATGATTACCACACCTGACGGTGTTGATATATTGTGCCGACAGATAGCCGGAGCAGTAGCTCGCAGAATCGTCACTTACGCCAAGGAAGGTGAGGATTGTTATATTGACGAGCATCTTGGTTTCATTAAGCTCGGCTCGCGTGTAGACGTTTACCTACCTGTAGGGTCGGAAGTATGTGTGAAGATGGGACAGTCGACTACAGGCGACCAGACCATTATAGCCAAGCTGCGATAGCCTAAAGCATACATAGAACATAAATGAAGAAACACATTCCAAACACTATTACATGCTGTAATCTCATTTCAGGTTGCATAGCTACTTACTTTGCCTTCTTCCAGAATCCGAAGATGGCATTGTTATGGATTGTCATAGGTGCCGTATTCGACTTCTTCGACGGCATGAGTGCACGCTTGTTAGGGGTAAGCTCACCAATAGGAAAAGAACTTGACTCATTAGCTGATGATGTCACCTTTGGCGTTGCGCCTTCCACCATAGTATTCACCCAGTTGACAGTGATGGATTATCCATATTTTCTTGAGGGACTACGTGGAATAATACCATTCTTCGCATTTGTAATGGCAGCATTCTCCGCACTACGTCTTGCGAAATTCAATCTCGATGAGCGACAGACGACTTCGTTCATAGGGTTGCCTACCCCAGCCAATGCGTTGTTCTGGGGGTCTCTGATTGTCGGAGGTAGCACATTGTTTGAAATGTCACCATGGATGTCTATTGTCTTGATAGGAATCTTATGCATGAGCTGTTGGCTGTTGATTAGTGAGATTCCAATGTTCGCCTTGAAATTCAAGCAATGGGGCTGGAAAGGCAATGAGGTAAAATATATCTTCCTCATCACATGTATTCCACTACTTGTCATCTTTGGCATTAGCGGCATTGCTGTCATCATCGCCTGGTATGTCTTTCTTTCTATAATAAATAATAAAAAGGTATCGGACAATGTTTCTGCTTAAATTCATACTATTCATATTCATTGCGGGATTCATTATGGCAATAATCATTGCCTACACTTTCTTTAAGCAGATAAAGAATTCCACGAGACGATTCCAGCAGCATCAGGATCACCAGCAAACAAAAGTGAACGGCAATGTCATCATTGACCGCCGCTCACCTGAGGATTCTCAAAAGAAGATTATTCCCGACGATGAGGGGGAATATATCGACTATGAGGAATAGTTGGATTAATTATGTACTAAAGTACCAATCTCCTCTCCGTCCATAACACGTTTCAGATTTCCCACTATATCCATATTGAAAACATAAATCGGAAGATTATTCTCCTTACACATCGTGGTGGCTGTCAAATCCATCACCTTTAGTCCACGGGTGTATATCTCATCATAGGTTATGTCCTTAAACTTAGTTGCTGTAGGATCTTTCTCAGGATCAGCTGTATAGATACCATCCACACGAGTACCTTTCAGCATCACATCTGCCTCTATCTCTATTCCACGGAGCGAGGAACCGGTATCTGTAGTGAAATAAGGACTTCCCGTACCTGCCGAGAAGATACATACATACCCGCTCTCCATTGCCTCTATCGCACGCCATTTAGTATAAAACTCTCCGATTGGCTCCATGCGGATAGCTGTCAGCACCTTGTTCCTCACGCCGATAGCTCCGAGGGCAGAGCTCAATGCCAGTGAGTTAATAACTGTTGCACACATTCCCATCTGATCGCCTTTCACACGGTCGAATCCCTTTTGTGAGCCGCTCAGTCCGCGGAAGATATTACCACCACCAATGACAATACCAATCTGTACTCCCATCTCATGAACTTCCTTTATCTGCTGTGCATAGTCGCTCAATCGCTCAGGGTCAATTCCGAATCCCTGTTTACCCATCAGGCTCTCACCGCTGAGTTTTAAAAGTATTCTCTTAAATCTTGCCATAATATAATAGTTTTACTTTTCTCTTGCTTTTAATATCATTGCTCTCAGCATTTCCTCTTCAATGCTTCCATTGATAAGAAACTCTATCTCTTTGAAACGATAATCACATTTTATTATACCATTATATGTTTCATGTTCTATCACCAACTTGCCGTCATCTCTGACATCTGCAATCACGGCATTTATCTCCTCTCCCGTGACTGTATCCCTGAACCAGTGCAGTCCTGTCTTCCAATACAGTCTGTCCATATAGCGCAGCTTCAACTGGCGGGAGTCTGCGTAAGGGAGATTTTGAAACTCATTCTCTATCGCTGACAGAATATCATGAAGGAGCCGTTCACAGTCAAGCTCATCCCCCAAGATTTGATAAAGAGACACTGGATTTGGTGCGTCACTATGGAAATGTTGCTGGTTGACATTAAGTCCAATGCCTATAATGCTTTCCTTTATCTTATCACCATGCAGTACATTCTCTATTAAGATACCACCCAGTTTCTTATCTTGATAATAAATGTCATTAGGCCATTTTATCTCTACCGCATCAATATATCTCACAAGCACATCTGTGATTGCCAGTGAGACTGCTTGGGAAATCTGGAACTGACTGATGGCAGGAAAATCCTCGGGACACCATCTTATGGAGAACAGGAGGTTCTTACCTCTCTCACTTTCCCACATATTACTGCCACAGCCTCGCCCTGCTGTCTGATAGTCAGCCCATACAGCCACCAGTCCGTCACCGCTTCCTTCAGGTTTGTTTTCCTTGAGCCAGCGATTAGTGGAATCTGTCTCATCTATATGTATAATGTGCCAATCCATGCTTATATCTTCTGCAAAGATAAAAAATAAACGTGAATTATTCATGCAAATGAAGGATTATTTTGTAACTTTGTACCATGACACATACAGATGAACAGGTAAAAAAAGACGAGTTGTTTATGCGAAAGGCACTCGCTGAGGCAGAACAAGCTTACAAAAAAGGAGAGATTCCCGTAGGAGCAGTAATTGTATGCAAAGACAGGATTATCTCTCGGGCGCATAACCTCACAGAAACACTAAATGACGTTACCGCACATGCTGAGATGCAGGCAATCACAGCTGCCGCTAATGCTCTTGGCGGCAAATATCTGAAGGACTGCACCCTTTACGTTACTGTCGAGCCATGTGTGATGTGTGCCGGTGCCATAGGATGGGCTCAACTGTCACGTATAGTCTACGGCACACCCGATGACAAACGCGGTTATCATGACTATGCTCCCAAAGCTTTTCATCCTAAGGCTACGGTTACCGCCGGTGTGCTGGAAGAGGAGTGCCGGCAACTTATTCAAGAATTCTTCAAGGAAAGAAGATGATTGGGATTCTTCCTTTATACTACTTAACTATAAGTTTCTTAACTATACGATTTCCTTTCTTCACCAAATATATACCTGGCTTTGTTGCCGTTGCTATACGGCTACCGTCTATATTATAGACTTCTATATTGTTATCATCTATGCCGGAAACAGCGGTAATACCAGTCTCTACTGATTTGAAAGTCACGGACAGTGTATGCTCACCTTCTTCCGATGTGACAGTCACCACACCTCCATCAACAAACATATCCGTAACATCAGTCGCATCAAGCAATACTGAAGAAAGCTCATAGTCTACATCCGGCAATACGCTCAGGGTAAACGACTCGCCCTCATTCACAAAAAACTGTCCGTCAAGACGGAGCTCCGTGTTTTCATAAATCACACTGCCCCCCTCACCTATCTGATAATTATAGGTACAAAGCACCGGCTCTATGATTTCAGACTCCTCCATAGGCTTAATAGGATAGATGTCATCATAAGCGGTACCAGCCAACTCAAACATACGTGTAGCATAGATACCTGCTATGTCGAACCGCTTCGTTTCATAACCATCTGGAATAGTCAAGTCTGAAATAGAGAATCTATTATTTATGAAGACTTTCACATCACCATCCTTAGCCATAGCATAACTATTCCTGCCTTCTTTCTCTATGACAAGTTCTACAGTCTGAAGAGTAACCAGATCAGCAAGGTCATCATCGGTCAGAGCAGACAACTGAACAGGTCTTGGCTGTGCATCCTCACCGACAGTGACTGTCAGATTCTCATCCATTGTCAACTCATCAATGGATATGAGAAGTGGCATTCTGTTGTCAACGCTACGTTTGGCGTAAATCGATCCGTTAAGGACATTGTTTCGCTCCAGACTTAACCCCAGATCACGGAAAACAATACTGCCGGTAGCATCACGCACATACGCATCCTCCACACCATCTTTTTTCCCTACATACAAGACTTGGGCATCTTGAAGGTTCAGCATTGCCTCGTCATATTGGTCTAATTGCTTAAATTCCGCAATGTTATCAGCAACGACAGGCTGGAAGACTGTCAGCTGACATTGTGCCGACAATCCACTGACATCTGTTACAGTAATTATAGTACTGCCAACTGAAAGAGCATTAATCTTACCATCCTGGTCTACTGTAGCGACAGAAGGATCGGAAGACTCCCATGTCAGGCTATGAGGAGCATAATCAGGGATTATCTCGACCGGCATGGTTTTCTTCAATCCCAGTGGAACTTCCATCTCTTGAGGCAGATTGACACCATTCAGAATATCTGCGTTCAGCACATCGAAATAAATGACACCATTCTGTTCCCTTATGTTATTCAGCCCGAAGTTATTCTTCTTGCCTGCCCAGCTAAGTAAGTTAGCTGGTGATGTTGTATTGTCTAACGATGTAACCCTTGCCGAGCCAGGGAAAGGATCGGAAGCTCTTGCCGAAGAAGTTGTGACTCCACCCGCACGTACCATTTCATAATAGTTATGCGAAGGATTAGCATTCACCTTATTATTGTTCCATACGCTGGAACTGGTCTCGTCTACTCTGAACACTAACATGCCATGACCTGGCAGATATTCATCCCATTTGGTATTCTGCCGGTTCTCCAACATGAAATACTCTTTATTTTGTGGAGTGTCAAGACGTAATCCTTTGTGCGAGCTGCTAATACTCTGAAGGGTATAGCTACCAGTAGCGTCTATTTTCTGGACGTCCTCGTCACCGATGAAACCTACAGAATATTTCTCATAAAGAGAATAGGAGCAAGGAGTCTTACTATTGTTCAGATAGCTACCTCCTGCCATTAATGACCACTCGGAAGGATGCGCACTCTCGCCGCCGCCGCTCTCATAGTCGGTATCATAGAAATCAGGCAATCCCAGCACATGGCTGAACTCATGGCAGATAGTACCTATACCATCGAGTGACACAGTAGACGGGTACTGCGTATACCCCTGAAGCTCTACGGAGCTGGCATAGTCGCCAAGTCTCACACCATCGGCACTCACATATCCGTAAAAACCGGAACGGTGAGGCCAGAAAAGACCGGAATTATTACCGCTATAGTTTGCGCCGTTTCCGGCAACAATGAAATACACTAAGTCAACATAACCGTCATTGTCACGGTCATACTGGCTGAAGTCAACTAAAGGATCCGCTTTCTGAATAGCACTGGCAAGTATATTCCAAGCATTGTCTGTTCCTTTGGGGTCATACTGGCTATAGTCCACCGTCACAGGACCAATGATGTCGAACTGTGGGTGGAACTTTCCGTTTGAACTGTCATTGAAATAGTCACGCACACTACCTGTGAATGTAACCGTCCTGCCACGAGTATCTTGATAGCCAGTGTAGTTCTCCTTGTTCACCATATCATTGACAATAGAGGCATAGTCGCTGCGGGAGAAGGACTTGTCATTGAACTGTACGAGAATCAGCAGACCGCGGAAGTTGGTATAGTCATACTGACCTGCGCGACGTATGGCACGCGCCTTTGCCTGTCGTGCCAGTTCCTTCTGGCGCTCCTGCGCCACCGCAGGCTTCATCTCTGGCTTAAGGTTCTTGGGAACACCTGCGAGAAAAGCTTTCTCACTATTTGAACGTCCTTCATTGTCATGTGCCACTTGGACTGTCTCTACCAACTGTCCTTTGTCCAACTGGGCATATACATAATATCCGTTACTATTCTGCACCACGGAATAACCGTCACCTGTAGTAGTATAATGCAAATACTCATCACCATGCAGCCACAAAGTCACGGCTGTACCGTCTGGCTGTTTCACCGTCACTTTCTTAGGATGGGCTGGAATAGCAAAAGCCATACTGACACCCATCACGAGAGCTGTGACTAATAATACAAATTTCTTCATTAGTTAAATCTATTTAATTACTATCTTCTTACCATTCAAGATGTAGATACCCTTAGGCAAAGAAGAGTCAATATTGTCAGCGACCTTACAACCCTGCAAGTTATATACGTAGGCTTCTGGCACGCTATTGAGGCTGTCTATACTCTTGATACCTGTCTGCTCGTCAGCCTTGACTATAACCTCGTCAAGGAACAGCATTCCCTCTGGCCAGAATGTCACTTGGACATTACCTTCACCTGTCAGCTTTGTCACTATGTTTGTCCATTGACCGGCATGCATTTCGAAGGATGTATTCTCTAATTGTCCATCACCCTCAACCGACAATGTCAATGTTGTGCCGTCATCGCCCCATGGAGCTGCTTTGAATGCAAATGTAGAGGTACCGTGAATCGTAAAGGATGGCGTACGAGCATTACCTTTAACAGAAGATGTTCCAAATCTTGCGCAACGATCACCGCCCTTTGCGGCATTTTTACCATATATCCATCCCTCATTATCTGGTTTGAAAGAACCTACTGCAATAGCCGCTCCACTCCAGAAGTAATCATTGCCACCTGTACCTGGACACTGATTAAAGCTCTCATAGAAAATCGCATCAGTCGGATCTATTGGAGGTACGTTAAGGTCTTCCTTTTCCTTTTCTGTTCCACCATTAAATGATATAAGACCATCGGATAGGACGATATCGTATATATCATAGTTCAGGAAATACTGTCCATCGGAATTCTTATTAAATGTTGTCGCCGCTGGTGTAGTTGTATTAGTTAGTTTGTTATTTGTGCGATAAGGGTAAGTCATCGTAATTTCATTACTGGTTTGATTACTTGCAGAAACCACCGTAAAACGCTGATGATTTGGATTCACGTTTATCTGGTTACTCCTCCATGTATTAGAGTTATAATCAATATGCGTAATCAACAAACCTGCACCTGGAATAGACTTATCCCAGCCTGTCTTCTGGCGGTTTTCCAGCATGTAGAACTCATTCCTATTGCCTTGATTATAAATGATATAAGACTCACCACCCTCACTGAGAGCTTTCATCCCTGTCACAGAAACCTCACCTGTCAATTCTACAGGCTCCATCCACCCACAATAGGTCTTCTCGTATGCGGTATAGCCACATGGAGCCATTCCGACAGACAGGTCACAACCACTTGCCATAACTGACCAAGAACCCATGCCATAGCCTTCACCACCAGATTCCTCATAGTCGGTATCATACATATCCATCAATCCCAAACAATGGCTGAACTCATGACAGAATGTACCTATTCCACCTGGATATGTTCTGAACTGAAGCTCGCTGCCGCAAGCATAGGTATTTATATAGACATTATCCAACCTAATCCTACCCCAGCTGCCTAATTGTGACTCATGCGGCCAGATAGTGTTTTCGTCGCTACCTTGATATGCTTGATTGTCACCGGCATACAATATGTATACCTGGTCAACTGAGCCATCACCATCCCAGTCATAATCAGCAAAGTTGACATCTGCGTCAGCATCCTGACAGGCTTTTTTCACCATGTCTGAGACATGGTAATCTTTCCGAGGTGTGTCACCGCCATAATATTCATAGTTATTTGGCATCGTATAAGGTCCCGCAACATCAAAGGTAAGGTCAAATACCCCATCACTCTGTGCCAAGAAATAGTCATGGACACTACCATTATAGCCTTCACTATGGGTAAAACCTATTTCATTAGCCATACGGTTATAGAAATCCTGATCATGGGCAGACTGGAATTGCATATTTTGGAATTGCACAAGAATTATTAATCCTTTCTTACTACCACTGTAAGATACCTTTTGCGCTCCACCTTTCATCACTCTACGAGACAAACGATGCTCAATATCAGCCTGACGCCTTTCTGCTACAGCCTCTCGCATAGCCGGTAAGTCTCCTTTCACATACTTATCTGTACCTGAGACTTTCTGATAAACGGTTCCATCTTCAGCCTGCCAGAAATGAAGGTACTCATCTCCACGAAACTCCACTCTGACCTTTGTACCATCTTCTAAAACTATAGTTGTCCACATACCACGCTTTGCAGGAATAGCCTGCATAGCAGTAGCTATCAATAACATTGTCAAAGAAACTAATATCTTTCTCATTCTTGTTTTTAATTACTTTTGCTTGCAAAGATAATAATAATGATTGTAATAAACGAACTATTTCAAAACATTAACAAGTAGAAGCCGCTTCATCTCAGAAATAATGTTTACCTTTGCATAAGGAACTCTAAGTCCGCAAAGCAGAGAAACAAATGTTTGAAAAGGAGATTGAGGAATACGAGCAAATCCTGAAAGAATATCAACATGATATATCCAACAGAATGGGACAGAAACAATGGATGGAATTCAATGAGATCCTGTTTTCTGCGCATTCCTGTGCAATAGAAGGAAACTCTTTCACGGTGGATGACACGAGAATTCTTCGCGAGCAGGGCATGGCGATGGTTCCCGTAGGACGTTCTTTGCTTGAGTGTACCGAGATGGCTGATCATTTCAGGGCGTTCGACTATATGGTTAGTAATCTGAATCATCCATTTAACGAGTCCTTATTAAAAGAAGTAAACCGTTTAGTGACAGAGCATACCCTTAGTTATAAGGCTCCAGGTGCTATAGCCGGAGAATATACAATGGAGGATATGGCTGCAGGAGATACTGTTTTTGGAAACCACGAGACTTGGATTGCCCAAGTTCCAAACCTGATGACGTCTACAGAAAGAGCTATCAAGGAAGGGTTACACCCAATGATTATTGCTGCTAAATGGCATGGCTATTTTGAATACCTCCACCCTTTCCGTGATGGTAATGGCAGGACAGGTCGGCTACTCTCCAACTTTATTCTGCTACGAGCTGGTCACCCAATGCTAATCATTGATATTAAAGACCGTGCCGCATATATATCTGCCCTAAAACAAATTCGTATTGAGAATACAGATGAGCATTTAATCGCCTTTTTCTTTCAAACAGCTGTCAAGCGAATGAAAAAAGAATTGGCACAGAAGCAGAAAAACTCGCTCCCCATCATTTTCTTCTAAGCATTATCAGAAATAAAACATTAACTGGATACAAATTCGAAAGTAGCGTTTGCTAAAAACTAATTTAAAAAAAACGTATTTTTGCGTCACGCGTCACACTTTGAGGCAGAGTTTAGAGGAGATTCTTTCAGTCGCTTCGCTTGGTGAAAGCGCTAAGACGATTACCGCATCAAGTGCGGGATGAGGGAAGGGTTGTGTGGGATGAGGGAATGGGTTGTGCGGGATGAGGGTTTAGAGGTTAAAGACCGCGGAGCGATATTCTAAGAGCAAAGTTTCTGGCGGAAAGTTGTTACAAGATTTTGAAAAGTTGTAACAACTTTTTTCTGAAAGCATAGATATTGGAATGGAAGATGTATGCTTTAGCAAGTCTATATGATAGCTCTACCAAGTCAATATCAAAGCTAATGAAGATTCTTTCAGTCGCTTCGCTTTGTGAAAGCGCTAAGGCGATTACCGCATCGAGTGCGGGATGAGGAAAAAGGAGTGCGGGATGAGGAAAAAGGGAGTGCGGAATGAGGTGTTTTTATGGGTATCGTGTCGCATTTGCGTCACAGGCATATGCTAAAAATGCGGTGTGACGCACGTGAGACGGACTCGAAGTGCCCATTTTTAAGCAAAATATGCCATTTGAAGATTAAATACTCCTTGATTATCAAGTATTTACGGGTAGCACTTTACCTGTGACGCAAGTGTGACAGATTTCTTTCAGTCGCTTCGCTTGGTGAAAGCGTACTGAAAGAAATTATTCAAAATTAAAACAAAATTTCACAGGAGTTCTTTAAAAAACACACCATTCTGGTTAAATTTGAATCCATTTTGTGAAATTTCCACGCGTAAGCGTGCTAAAAATGCGATTACTTTGCGAAGCAAACTAAAGATTACTTTCATCTTTACACCAAAAGTGTGACGCGTGACGCAAATTTACATTTTTCTAAAACTGGTTTTTAGCAGAGAGCACATTTACCAAAAAATCGAGAGAGCCTTACAGCTCTCCCGATTGGATATTCTCATGTGAAAGTAACTGAAAGTTACCTGTCTAATGATTGCTTATTTCTGTACAATCTTTTTACCGTTCTTAATAACAATACCCTTGTAGCTCTTGTCTACTTGCTGACCATTGAGGTTATAAACAGGAGCGATAGTTGAGACGTGTACGGTGTTTGTCGCATCCATGCTCTCAATGCCAGTAGAATTGCTGTCAACATCACCCTGAATAACTTGGAATGATTCTTCTACACCACTACCATAAACATGCACAGTAGCTTTACGTCCTGTTACACCTGAAGGCAATTCCTTTGCTTTCACCTGAAGAAGATTTACCCCATAGTAGTTGCCGTTGGAATTTGTTTGAGTATAGTAGCTGTCATCTATTGCCAACGCATCAAACCATTCCTCATCACCCTGAGTATACTCGACATCAACATAATAGTTCTCATTTCCTGCATTGTCATACCATGGGAAAGCGGTGTACAATAACACAGCATCAGTTTCTGAATCATTTTTCATTACAGCGGCACCACCCTCATTCGGTGCAACATAAACCTTGGTGTCATCATCAGCGAAAACAATCTTATCAAAGAGTCCAGTAAAAGAAATATGCAAAGACTCATCAGTATAATAGTGGTAACCATAACTGCCATCTTCTCTCTCAACAATGAAGTATGCATTGTCAATATTAGTACCATCAGTTATACTTGTAGAGTTAAAGCCTATGTTGACACCTTCCTGGTCAACACCAAGGATAACCACAGCAAAAGCTTTGTCGATTATAACAGGTTCTACAGAGACACCTCCAAAAGCATCAGTAGACTTCTGGGTAAAAGTCACACTTCCAGAAAACCATTTTCCTTCATATCCAAGACCTGATGAGACACTGCTTGTAACATCCTCTACGTCAAAGACATCGTCAGCAGTAGCAGTCATTTCAGCAATAACATTTCCAAATTGCCCTTGATCGTCAAGCTCAAAAAACCTAAGAATCAGTTCTTTACCTGCAGGAATAGGGGTCTCGCTATTAGAATAAAATGGGAGATATGCATCCTCGATATAAAGAGGTGACATTGGCTTCTCGAAATCTTGCTCAACTCCTATACATGTAGCAGTCTGACCAGCATAGTCACCTTGAGAATAAGAGATTTTTCCAGTTCCATACAAGAAATGAGTGTCAAGGCTACCAAAGCCATAACCACTATTATGCTGGTCTGCAAAAGACAAGCTTGTCAATGTATCAACAGCGATACCAGAGCCATAGCTTGCATAAGAAGAATACTTTCCTTCTGTTCCAAGAGTAAATTCTGTACCACCTATCGAAAGTGTAGGCATGTAAAAATAACCGATACCTTCAGACAAAGGATCCTGTATGCCTACAGTACCGAACTCCAATACATCACCATTTGCAGAATCAGTAATGTCCTGACCGTTATAAGTCCATGTTGCCGCGCCTGATGCTGTACTTACATTCTGGAAATTGATATCCGTATAAGGAGGCACAATTAAGAATGTTTGATAATAGCCACGACCCTCTTTTGACCAAGCATGATAGAAAGAGCCTTCTGGACGATTGTAAAGTACACCATTAGCAGCACTCTTTCGTGGAGCTTTTTTAGCAAGTGAAATACTCTCAGGAGCCTTTGCGAAACTATGTGTATTCATTTTCACAAGTTGTTGCGGTTCCTGCAATACTTGATACTGCTGTGCAGATACTACAGCCGCAAATGTAGCGGCAACAGAAATCAGTAATAATTTCTTCATATTCTTTATGTTTAAAAATTAATAATAAAAAGCATTAACTATTATAGTAATGTAATCGTCAGCCAAAATCCGCTATTATCAGCTGCTGTCATTCTGACACTACCAAGATTAAACCTGGTTGTCTCAGCCTCAACATTATATGTCTTGGACAAGGCATTCAGAAATGCCGGAATTGAGGCGAATGTCCCAGCAGCGGTTGTTGAGGCAGCATTCTCTGGAGCGGTATATTTCATGACTAAATTCTCTCCGTCGTAGGATATGTCAAAATCATATACATAGGTAACAGACTGTTTGACATACCTTGTGCCCTGACGTTTCATATAACTGCATGTTATGCGCAAAGCCGTCACGTCAGCAATCCTGGAGATTGTCATATTCTCAACTGTATACTCTATCGTCTGGAAATCATTATATATATTGTCATATAATTCTTGTACAGATGATGATTTCTCACTTGTACGGTTAAATTGCCAGTGCGAGGTTGATGTTCCTGTAAGTTTGTCGTTTAGGAAACGTCCTGGATTCTCACCCTCAATATAATAAGATTGATCCTCAATGCTGAAGAACTTATCCTGGTCAGCATCATACTTGAATTCTTGAACAGCGACATTGTCGCTATTCGTTGTCAGGACATTCTTAAAACGAAGATAGTACTGATCGTCCTTCTTTATAATAAGATATGGATGATAACTCTCAAAGGCGATGGCATCTTTTCCATAAGGATATATGTTAGGAATACCTGTACTTCCCTCAGCCAAGACCATTAAAGAATCTGTCCCATAATGAATGTAGTCAAGATTTGGGGCTGATGCGGAGAATATTCTGCTTTGGAATGACTGCACGTCATTAATATACTCCTGAAAATCAGTCTGCTCAGGCAATCGTGTCAGCCGGACATAAGTACCACGCTTCTTACCTTTTATGAAGCCTTGCTGTGCCCCTTGCTCCATGTCTACGATAACGAACTCATAGTCGCCCTCGTATCCTAATCCAGTCTCGTAGATTCCTGGATCTGAGAACAAATGCACACAGTTGTTATATGTGCTGAAAGAAAGTACAGGACCGTTGTCGGTTATAACCTCCCAAACAGAAGTATCCTCAAGATAATTGTTGCCGGTCATACTATTGCGCATTCCGACTTTCACAGAATTGTCCTTGTTGAAATCAGCCAACATCAGATAGCCTGCACCTTGTGGAGCCTCATCGCCATTAGTGGGATAATACTCCATTGCCCAGCCTGCCTCTGAGTCAGTCAGACGGCTGAAATATACATCTTTAGCCTCATTCAGACGTTCGGCAGCTGACTTGTCAAAAATGTCATCTTCTTCATGAACACATCCGGTAAACGCCAGAGCTACTCCACAAAGGAGTGATATTGATAATATCTTTTTCATATTGACATCATTATTTTTGTTATTATTTATTTCTGCAGCTCCTTATATTTCTCTACCTCAGCACGCAACTCATCAAGAAGCGTTGTTCCGTCTGCACGCACATAGGTGAGGTTATTGATAAAGTTCCCATTATTATCAAAGATGAAATTTCCGTCGGCATCGGTGAGCCACTGACGACGCTGCACTGCCATACGAACCTTCTCAAGGTCATAGTCAAAATAAGTCTTGAGCCATTCCCTTACCATATCAAGCTTTTGCTGGATGACGGCACGACCGTCGATACCTGAAGACTTTACAAACACGATATTTCCTTCGGCGTCAGGAACAGCATATCTGTTATCCGCATCACGCTGTATAACCTTACGCTGGATAGCATAGGTCTCATCCTCACCTCCTGAGGTTGATGATACCCTGACAAAATATCCTACAGAGTCACGGTTTGCCAGTCCTGCCAAGACTTGCGCATTGCACCTTGTCCAATGCTTTGCATCGACATCAGTCACAAGCTCCCAGTCATATTGAGCTGTACTCAAAGCTCTTTTCCATGTAACGGTATCCTTGACGATATAATTGGCAATCACCTCTACCCAATCCTCACGAGCCTGTGAAGATGCATAAGGAGAAATAAATCCTTGTCCGAGTGCGACAGAGTCCGGAGTATCATTCCAGCTTACGGTATTATACTTACCGTTAGAAATCAAGTCAAACTCCGTAGGACGGTTGAAATTCTGATTCAAGATATGGCTGAACTCATGGTGCATAGTCTTGAAGAAGTATTCATTCATGTAGTCTATGTTGTCGGCATAGAGATTGTTGGCATTATAGAGCGTAATCTTAAGACCACCCTCAGCTGTTCCCAGCACCTCTGTACCAGACGATGGGTTGTAAGCCGGTGAGCCAATCACGTGTATAATACGCGGACTATAGATTTTCAGGAATTTCTCACCAACGTTATCCTTGTATACATCATACCACAGATACTTACAAAGGACTGCCAAATTGACACTTTGGTCGTATGAGCAAGGCACAAGGTTATAGCTCATATCTGAGCCTATATCCTGCATCTTATAGAGATAACGTAGGTTATAAGGCTCCAGGAAGTTCTTCTTGACGAAAGTATCCAGTGGGAATGTGATGCTGGTACGGTCAAGAGGATACTCCGTTGTGTCGAATATTGTCGCATCCAGATCCTCCTCCGAGCATGAAGCAAAGCTTCCTGCAAGGAAAACGGTGAAAGCGGCAATCAGTAATTTATTTACAAAAATTCTATTCATATCATATCCTCCTCTATTTTACTCTTGCTTCATTGTTTGTGTACTAGTTGTATTCAGCACGAATGGCTGTGATGCCTCCATACCTGCGGCGATGACCTCCTGTGGAACCTCAATGGCACGTCTTGGGTCATTCCATGTAAGCTTATACTCAATATCATCAATACTATAGTGATGGGAGTATTCAATACCGAAGCGTTTCAAGTCGAAGAAACGAAGACCGGTATAGGCTGTCTCATAACGACGCATGTCATTAACGCAGTTCATATAAACCACCAGGTCCTGTGGAATCACGAAACTGCTGCTCATATTCTGAGTAAAGTCCCAGTTCTCAAAGACATTGGAGTTTGTTGTCTTTACATAATAAGACTCTATCATATCACGTGTAAGAGGCTGAAGTGCGTTACCTGACGTATAGAACTTCTTGTTTGACTCAGAGAACGACTGACGGCTCTCCTCGTATGCTATCAGGTCGGCTACACAACCGTCAACATCATGGCTTGAGCTGAGCAACTTTGCCTCAGCACGCTCCAACAACAGCTCATTGCAAGTGAATTCCCTGCGAATAACATGAGCATATCCGATACCTGCCACCTTGTCAGTATACTCGAAACGCTCTGCTATGCGGGCACTGGTGAAGCCATGATCCTGAGTACCATCCCAGAAGGTACCGCCACTGACACCAGCCGCTGGCATCAGATACCAACGCCAGTTTGGTCCCAAGTGGAACTCTATGTCACGGAGGGCTTTTCCCGCACAAGCATAACGACGACCGATTTGGCGACGCCACTGAATAGAATATGTCGCAATCAGCATCAAGTTGTTATTCTCACTTGGTCCCTGCCAGATCTCTGCGTAGTCGGAAGAGCTTGTACACTCATCAAAACGTGAGTAGTCCATCAGCTTGGACGGAAGTGTGGCTGGGTCGGTACCCAACACGAAGTTTGCATGTTCAATGACTTTGTCATATTCACGCTTATAGAGATAGAAACGAGCCGCAAAAGCGTGAGCAGCATTGACGTTGAAATGCCATTTTGGCTTTTTATAATTGACATCGCTAATCATGCTGAGACCCTTTGTCAGGTCCTCTTCTATCTTCTTATAAGTATCAGCTACGTTACCACGGTCATAATTAACAGAGACAACATCCTCAGGCTCTGTAATATATGGGATACCTCTGTCGGCCTTGCTCGCCTCATCATCCTTATATGCCTGTGAGAAGATATTCACAAGAATAAAATGATGGTAAGCGCGGATAAGATATGCCTCACCGTAGGCAGCCTTTGCCTGCTCTGGCAGGGTACTGGAGTCACCACCATAAAGATTATCCAAGATTACAAGCGCATGGTTTGCCGTAGCTATCGCGTTGTAACAACCTTGCCAGATAGAGGAAGGAGAGTCGCTGTCTGTTGATGAGCGCACCGGCTCGAAGCGATAAGCCTCATCGTCCTCTCTGCCGTAAGAAGACAGATTATAATGCACAAGTACCTCAGAACCATTCGACTGAGTGGCAAGGTAAGGGGCATTAATATCCACAATATTGTCGCTGGAAATCTCACATAACCAGCCGTAGTTGCTTGTAGAATAACCAGAACTGAGCAACTGGCAAACTTGATCAACGTTGGCGATGGTTACTCGCTCATCCGGCTCATGATCAAGAAAACTGTCTGTACACGATGTCAACAGCATAACTGCTGAGCAAAGTGACAATATCATATATTTGATAGACTTCATATTTTCAAATCTTAATCTGTTCATAATCAATTATATACACATGGATTTAGATACCTAAGCGCACTGTCAGTGTGAACTGCTTTGGCATTGGCGTAGCCACACCACCAGAATTGACGAACTCTGGGTCTTGTCCGTTCAATTTATCATCCGCATAAATCAAGAAGAGGTTCGTTGCGTCAAGCTTCAATGAAGCAGTGTTCAAACCAATCTTATTAATAAGCGACGGGTTGAAATCATAAGTAAGTGAGATATCCTTCATACGGATAAAGCCTCCATCTGCTGTACGTGCGGTAGAATAATTATACGCATTGTAAGCATAAGACAGCTGGTGGTCATTATAATACTGACGCACACTGGCAATAGCCGGGATATCCGTACTATTCTCATCACCTGGCACAACCCAACGGTTCTTAAACTCCTTCGGCATAGCAGACATGTCTGAATAACCTGCCGCAAATGAAGGATACAGACGAAGTTTATTTCCAAATGAATATGTGATGAACACATTCAGTCTCCAGTTCTTCCAACGAAGCATATTGTTAAGACCACCAGTGATTGTAGGCTCTGTCGGTCCCTCATATTTCAAGAAATCAAGGTTCTCATACTCCTGGAAGTTAATATCTGTCGTGGTAACCTCACCTTTCTCATTGATGATGGTTGGAATACCCTCATCGTTAAGTCCGGCAAACGGGATAGAGAACAAAGCTGACACTGGATAGCCTTCACGGAAGTGGCTGCTTGAAGAGCCCGTTACCAAGTTGATTACGTTTGACTTCGACTTCAAGTCAGTAATCGTGTTCTTTGCATAAGCGAATGTCAAGTCAGTATCCCACTTGAAGTCCTTTCCCTGGACATTATGTGTTGTCAGCGTTGCCTCAACACCATGAGAGCGCATTGAAGCGACATTGGCAAGCTTATCAATGAAACCACCTACACCTTGGGTTTGTATATAACCAATCAGGTCATAATTCTGTCGCCAGTAGATATCGAAGTTGAAATTGATACGGTTCTGCAAGAAACCGGCATCAAGACCGAGGTTAAGCTCATGCTTCTTCTCGTATGTCAGCTCTGTGTTAGCGATATCGCTCAAGTCAATAACCATCTCCATCTGATCTCCCTGAGGACGCCATGCGTTTCTTGAATAATAAATCGGAAGCGCATTTGACACATAAGAAGGTCCACGGTCGGCAGTCAGAGAATAAGACGCACGGAATGCCAAGTGCGAGAAGGCACCGTTATTTTTCTCCATCCAGTTCTTAAAGAAGGTCTCTTCATTGACGTTCCAAGCACCAGAGACGTTCCACGTAGGAAGCCAACGGGCACTTCTTGACTTACCCAGTTTGTTGGTTCCCTCATAACGGAGCGTATAGTTAGCTGTATAGCGTCCTTTATAAGAATAGCTGCCACTGAAGAAGTAAGCAAGGTTACGAGTCCAAGCCTTAGCGAAGCTTGACAACACTGTGCCTTCCTCCTTTGCTTGTTTGTAGAATTTCGGTTCTATAGTTACAAGACGCGCAGCATCATAGTCGACACCATAATCGGAGTGGAACATCTGATCCTTATCGGTCTTGTTGGCTTCCATACCTGCAAAAAGGTTCATAATATGTGTGTCATTCCACACCTTATTATATTGTATTGTACCGCGGAAGTCGAGCTGGCGCACCATATAGTCGTTACGAGTATAAATACCACCAGTTGGCATCACTGAGATTGGCAGTGAGTTTGGCTCCGACGGATCAGTATAGAGATAACTGTTACTATTCTGAATATTCGGGTTGTCAACACCGGCGCGATAAGCTTCCGCCTGGTTACTGTTGTTCAAGATGAAATGCTCCTGAGATGTTTTCTGTACACGATATGCGCCCAAGCCATGAATCTCAAGTCCGAGTACTGGTTTCCAAGTTATCTCGCCCTGGAATTTCATATCAGAAACCGATAGGGCAATATAGTTGTTGTCCAACTCGTCAAAGATATTGAATGGAGCATAGTTACGTGTATATATACTACTTGGATCCAATGTGCGAGAGGTATTCATCGCATAGCTGAACGGGTTGATATCAAAAGAACGGTTTACGGCACCGCTTACGACATCGGTAGACCTTGCCAGCGTACCAGGAGCATTCTGGTCACGATAGGAACCGTTTGTCAGCAATGACACGGTAAGATTCTTTGAGAGATTGAACGATGCGTTCATGTTAGCTGTATAACGCTCAACCTTGGCATCTTTAGTCCAACCCGGATCATTCATTGCGGAAATAGACGCGTACAAGCTTGCCTTTTCTGTACCGGTAGAGATACTTGCAGAATGGTTCTGCGTAATATTATTATTGAAAAGAAGATCGAACCAGTCAGTATTGCGGAACTCAGCTTCCTGCAAGTATGCGTTCATAGCGGCATCAGTATAAGGAAGACCAAACTGACCATTTGTCTCATTATATTTGGCTATTTCATTATACATCTTACCATAAAGACCTGAGGTTGAGCCATTTGCAAGGGCGGAGAACTCAAGCCAGCCCTTAGCAGCCATCTCCTTATAAATACCCATCTGTTCCTGGGAATTGGAGATGTTGTAGTCACGGTAGCTTGGCTTCAAACGGTAAGAGAACTCACCTGTATAGTTAATTGTACTACGCCCAGCCTTACCACGCTTAGTTGTAACGACAACGACACCTGCCATAGCGCGCGCGCCATAGATAGAGGTGGCGGAACCGTCTTTCAACACCTGGAAACTCTCTATATCATCCGCACTAAGTCCGGAAATAGCATTTGAAATCAATGTCACGGCATCACCAGAAGACAAATCATCTGCGCTTACATCAACAGCATCCTCCTGGATTACGCCATCGATAACCCACAACGGTTTTGAGCTACCATAGATTGAGGTTGCACCACGTACACGTATTTTAGGAGCTGTACCGAATGTACCGGAAACGTTCTGTACCGACACACCTGCCGCACGACCTTCGAGCGCACGGCTCACGTCAGCGACACCATCCAATTTGGCATCTTCAGCACTCACCTTTGTAGTAGCACCAGTAAACAAGCGCTTGTCCATTTTCTGCATACCAGTTACGACCACCTCATCCAAACGCTGACTTTCAGCATCAGGCTGGAGCGTAACATGAATATTCTGGCCTCCCTTAACCGTCACGGTTTTCATGCCGATATAGCTGATTACCAGCTGCGGCTTCTCGTGAGGCGAATTAATGCTGAAATGACCGTCAATGTCAGTCACTCCACCCGTCTTGGTACCTTTAATCATGACAGAGGCACCGATGATAGGCTGACCGTCATCGCTTGAGATAACGGTTCCTGATACTGTTGTTTGAGCCAATGCCATCCCTATAGACAGGAAAAAACAGGCTAAAACTAAGCTTAGTCTTTTACTCATATAAACCTCAATGTTATTAATTTTTTCTTAAATACTTTCAATACAGTTTGCAAAAGTACTGCTTTTTCTATCAATATGCAACTTTTTAACACAAAAAGTTCACGTCTGTTTGATAAATATATAAAAAATAGCACAAATGTGGTATAGACACTATCTACCGTACCGTTATGCTCCATAAATAAAAAAAGAAAGAGGCAGAGTGTTATTTAACAACCTACCTCTTTATTATTTTAATAATTAACCTCTTTATTCCAAGTATATTCTACTTCACTTGTATAACGAGATATTTGCTTGTACTCCAGAATGTATTTGGATCAACAATGCGCAGGACATACTGTCCGTTAGTGTCTTTAGACAATGTATAACTGCTTGACGGGTGTGTCGTAAGGAGTTTCGCATTCTTGGTATAGAGTTTTATCTCTTTGTCTACACGGATATCAATCTTTGTGAAATAGCTCTTGTTGAATGATCCTTGCAGCACTTTGCCGTCAGAGAGAATATTCTGGTCTTTGAGCTCCTGCTTCGTGCCAAAGACATACCAAGCGGTATTTAGTTGTTTGTCTTGAGTGTCAATGGTCTTTTCCTGACGTGTGTTCTCTTCCTGCAGGTTCTCTTTCTCCGTAGTCAGATTAGTGTTTTCAGCCGTCAAGGTAGCCACATCAGTATTCAGGTTGTTGATAGCCTCATCCAACTCTGAGATATGGATATCCTTTGCGTCCAGCTGTTCACGCATCTTCTGAAGTTCCTTGTCTTTCAACGCCAGCTGAGCGGTCAGCTGTTCAAGTGTGCGTCTCATCTGGTCGCCCTTGAAGCCACTCTCACGCAACTGTTGCTGGAGTTTCTTAATAAGCTCACGGTTCTCAGCCATCCTCTGAGCGATAAACTTCACATTGTCCTTGATGATAGCAGCCTTGTCTGAGCCATTCTCACCAGTCTGAGCCAGTGTGACACGTTCTTCAGCTTCGTTGATTACACGGAACCCCTCTTGAATCTCATTCAATGTTCCCATCATGTCATTAATCTCGTTGTCACGCGCCTCAATGACTGCGCGAAGGGAGTCATTCTGAATCATTGCCGGGTTAGTCTCCGGCTTACCGAACCGATTACAAGCAGTAAGTGACATTGCGCATACTGCCAAGAAAAATAGTTTTCTCATTATTCCTTATTTAATTTAACCTTTTTCTCTATATTTCCAGACAAGACGATTACTATCTCGCCTTTGGGACTTTTTTCCTTGAAATGGGTCACGACCTCTGACAGGCTACCGCGGACACACTCCTCGTGAATCTTTGATATCTCACGGCATACACAGACCTGCCGGTCATTACCGAATATGGCAGCGAACTGTTCCAAAGTCTTTATCAAACGGTATGGCGACTCATAGAACACCATCGTTCGTGTTTCCTCACTCAACTGCTCCAGCCGTGTCTTCCTGCCTTTTTTTTGCGGGAGGAAGCCCTCAAAACAGAATCTGTCACATGGCAGTCCTGATGATACTAACGCAGGAACGAATGCTGTCGCACCCGGCAAGGTCTGTACTTCTATACCTGCAGCGACAGCCTCCCTCACGAGGAAGAATCCCGGATCGCTGATGCCTGGAGTGCCCGCATCACTTACCAAGGCTATAGTCTGTCCGGCCTTAAGTCGCTCCACCACTCCTGCCGAGGTACCATGTTCGTTGAATTTGTGGTGCGACATCATGTGCGTCTGTATATCGAAATGTCTCAGAAGATTCCCAGAAGTCCTGGTGTCTTCTGCCAATACGATGTCGGCTTCCTTGAGAATCCTTACTGCCCGCATCGTCATATCTTCCATGTTACCCACTGGAGTGGGTACAAGATACAATATGCCCATGACAGGGGACAAAGGTATATTAAATTCTGGTTATTAACAAAAAATTAGGCAGTTTCTTTGCAATTTTTAAAACGGATTTGTACTTTTGCATCGATATGAAGAAAATAATCATGTAAAATCACATAAGACATGACAACAATTAGCCATCTAAACGGTGAGAGACACCGACAAGGAAGGATTGAAGTGATTTGCGGCTCAATGTTCTCCGGAAAGACCGAAGAATTAATCCGCAGAATGAAACGCGCTAAGTTTGCTAAACAACGGGTGGAGATTTTCAAGCCATCCATCGACACGCGCTATTCTGATGAGGATGTTGTCAGCCATGACCACAACACAATCCCATCAACACCTATAGAATCCTCAACTTCTATCTTATTGCTGTCATCTGATATTGACGTGGTAGGTATTGACGAGGCACAGTTCCTTGACGAGCATCTTCCTGAGGTATGTAATGAGCTTGCCAACCGTGGCATACGTGTTATAATAGCAGGTCTTGACATGGATTTCAAAGGAGTACCCTTCGGTCCCATGCCAGCCTTATGTGCCATAGCCGATGATGTGACGAAGGTACATGCCATCTGCGTAAAATGTGGAGCTCTTGCATACGTCAGCCACAGGCTGGTGAAGAATGACAAGCGTGTGCTTCTTGGTGAGACCTCCGAATATGAGCCATTATGCAGGGAATGCTATCAACACGCTATAGAGGAGGAGACTGGCCATCAATAGACAAACACTTTTTTATTAATCACCTTCTACAAAAAACGCCATGAATGAGAAAATAACATTTGACAAAGTTATACGTTGGGGATTCGCAGCCATTATCATCATAGCTACGTTCCTCATAATCAGATCCCTTAGCGGGGTACTTCTTCCATTTGCGATAGCATGGTTTCTCGCATACCTTATGTATCCGCTTGTCAAATTCGTGCAATTTAAGTTGCATGTGCCCGGGCGGGTCTTATCAATCATTGTTTCTCTTATTTTTATCATTTTAGTAATTGGCGGAATCTGCTATCTTATATTCCCACCTATGGTTGAACAGTTTGAGAAACTGGGATATTTCATTCAGAAATTCATCAACCAGAGTACGAAATCAACAGATATTGTAACATATATCAAGGATTGGGTGCAGGAAAACCAGCATGAGATTGAGAAGTTTCTTAAAAGCAATGACTTCACCGACATAATAAAAACAAGCATGCCGAAGGTGTTCTCATTCGTCGGGCAGACAGCGAATATTGTCATCAGTATCATCGCCTCATTCATCACCTTATTATATATGTTCTTCATATTACTCGACTATGAGTTCCTTACAGAGAACTGGATTAAGATCTTTCCGAAGAAAAACCGTCCTTTCTGGAAAGAGCTTGCCGGTGATGCGGCACGTGAGCTTAACAACTACATCCGCGGTCAAGGTCTCGTGGCATTATGCATGGGTATAATGTTTTGCATCGGGTTTACGATCATCGGGTTTCCGATGGCAATCGGACTGGGTATACTCATCGGAATACTTGACCTTGTACCATATTTACACACCTTTGCGCTAATCCCTACAGCCTTTCTCGCATTGCTGAAGGCAGCCGACACAGGTCAGAACTTTTGGGTAATCTTCGGACTTGCCGTACTTATATTCTGTATTGTACAAGTTATTACTGACATGATTGTCACTCCCAAAATCATGGGGAAAGCCATGGGACTGAACCCTGCCATCCTCCTTCTATCCCTATCTGTATGGGGAGCCTTACTTGGCTTTATCGGTCTTATCATTGCCCTACCCCTTACCACACTCATAATAGCCTACTGGCAACGGTATGTGACAAGAGAGCATGAGAATGATGAGGTAACACAGAAAGAGGAAGTACAAACGGAAGAGGAAAAGGAACTCAAATGATAGAAGAAGAGAAGATACAAAGAATACATGAGCTTGTTGACAAGCTCAATAAGGCATCCGATGCTTATTACAATGGACGCATGGAAATAATGTCGGACCATGAGTGGGATGCGCTTTTCGACGAGCTTAAGACTCTTGAGGAAGAGACTGGCGAGATCCTGCCATCCTCGCCTACTCAGAATGTATCGGAAGACAATGTTGAGGGAAAGAAAGAAGAGCATGAGTTTGCCGCGCTCTCCCTTGCAAAGACCAAACAAGTGACCGAATTAGTTAAATGGGCAGAGGGGCGTCCTGTATGGATGTCATGGAAGTTAGACGGCCTCACTCTCGTAGTAACATACGACAACGGCAGGCTCTCAAAAGTTGTCACACGCGGCGACGGACATATCGGCACCAACATCACCCATCTGGCAAGTGCCATCAGTGGTATACCCGTCCACATCGCTAATAAAGGTCATATTGTAATACGTGGCGAGGCTGTAATCTCATACAGCGACTTTGACCGTTTCATTATTGAGAGCGGGGAGGACTATGCCAACCCTCGCAACCTTGCTTCCGGCTCCCTGACTCTTAAGGATATTGAGGAGGTGAAGCGAAGAAACATCCAATGGATTCCATTCTCATTGGTATACACCGGTAAAGAAGATGACAGCACAGTATCTTTCGGAGCACGCATGGAATGGCTTGACAAAATGGGATTCTCTACCGTTGAGCGTCAATTAATAGATGTCCCAGATGAGGTAAACATACAGAATGCGGTAGATTTTTTCAGCAAAAAGGTAACAAGTGGAGAGAATCCCTTTCCTGTAGACGGACTTGTCATAACATACGACGACACGGCATACGCACAGACAGGAAGTGTTACCGGGCACCATGCCACCCGTGGAGGTCTTGCCTTTAAGTGGCAGGATGAAGAGGCATATACAGAACTCAAAGAGATCGAATGGTCATGTGCGGCAAGCACCATCTCACCTGTAGCCATATTCCAACCTGTAGACTTGGAGGGAACCACCGTAAAGCGTGCCTCTCTATGTAATATCAGTGAATGTGAGCGCTTAGGTATAGGTGGAGCAGGAACGAAGTTATATGTCATCAAGGCAAACAAGATCATTCCAAAGGTTGTGAGAGTAGAGGAGTCTGTGGGGACACTTTCTATTCCTGACACCTGCCCTGCCTGCGGCTCACCCACCGAGATTGTCACCAGTGACGCCAGCGGCACACGAACTCTTCATTGTTCAAACCCTGTATGCCCCGCAAAGCAATTGCGCAAATATGCCCGCTTTGTGTCAAAGGCAGGTATGGGCATTGACGGTATCTCAGAGCAAACACTTGCGAAATTTATCTCTAACGGCTGGATTCACGAATATGCAGACATTTACAAGTTACGAAACCACATCCGTGAGATAGCCTCACTCGAAGGATTCGGAGAGAAATCTGCCTCCAATATCATGCGCTCCATAGATAAAGCCCGTGAGGCTGATGCCGAGCGACTTCTTACCGCCATCAGCATACCAAAATGTGGTCCGGACGTAGCAAAACGCCTGCTCTCAGTCTACGACTTCCATGACTTCGTACAAATAGCGCAAGAAGGTAACACAAATGGTGATACCACATTCTCACATATTGACGGCATCGGTCCTGAGCGTTCTACTCTTATCACCGCATGGTTCAGCGACAATGAGAACATGCGAATGCTTAACAACCTCCTTCAGGAGATAACCGTCACGCAAAGAGAACATAAATCTTCCAATGGGTTATGCAGTGGCATGACCTTTGTCATCACTGGTGACGTTCACCATTACTCTAACCGTAACGAGTTAAAAGCATATATCGAAAGTCAAGGAGGGAAAGTCACTGGAAGCGTGAGTAAAAGCACCTCATTCCTTATAAACAACGATATTACTTCTACATCTGGCAAAAACAAAAAAGCACACGAGCTGAACATCCCTATCCTTTCTGAAGAGGAGTTCATTAACAGGTTCGGCAACAAAGACCATGGAATAACACAACTGTCTCTCTTCTAAAAGAAAGAATTATTCTGAATTATATCTCCGGATGTGCCAAAATTGGCACATCTTTTTTTTAATTCATAAATTTTTAATCATGATTTATTATCTATTAGAAGACGAAGAATTAGATTTCGTCATGGGTACTATTACTACCCAAAAATTCTTAGAGAGTGAGACAACCAGAGTTAACAACCGTTTCTCCTTTGACCAATTGCCAAAGGATGAAGAAACCTGCAAAGAGGCATTATTACATCTGCTCGAGATGGTGCGATGTGATATGGACCGAAAAGCCATCATTGCCCTTGTTACCAAAAAGGACATTCGAAACATGCCTCTTGCGAGATTCTTCTCATCCACCAAAGTCTTCAGGAGATTCCTTTATGAATGTAAGCATGAGGGATTGATAAAGAATGACTTCGCAGATGTTAATATCCACAACATAACATCCATTACTATTTGCGAAGGCAAAAACACAAAGATTCTCTTCCTAAGAAAAATCAAACACTTTATGATTGATCACCAGGAGAACGCTATCAAATCCTTCGACATCAAGATGCTACGCAGGCTTATAAGCTTAGGATTTCACATAAAATGTGACAATACTAACAGTCTCAGGACCGACTTATACAGAATATAAGTCACTTTTAGAACTTGGGGAGTTAGCTCTATCTAACTCCCTAAGTTATGAGGACATGTGAACTTATTGGGCACTCCCCTGCTCTTCTTTCTTTTTAGGTATGTTGAACCTTACTTTCTCACTTTCGTCTTTCTTCTCCTTATAAAGTTTCTGCAAAGGATTTGCCATTGGCTCATCATACTCTTTACGATGACGGAAGATATCTATGGCTGTATAAATTGCCTGACGCATAGCGTTGGCATCAACCTGTCCTTTTCCCGCTACACCAAATCCGGCACTAAGGTCTGGAGAAGTACATAGAAGAGATATTCCCATTATAAAACTAACTCCATCATCAAGGCTTAGCGAGCGGAACGGTGTAATACCTTGGTCATAATACATTGCAAGTACGCCATCAAACTGCGAGTAAAGACGTTCACTGAAAAACTCGTCCGCAGCATACGGTCCAAAAGCTTTCACACCATCGACAAAGAGGTCTTCTACAGCAGGAGCAAGCACTTCCTTCTCTTCCAAGCCGATAAGACCATTATCGCCAGCTTTCGGGTTCACCGCAAGAATGGCTATCCGGGGATTAGATATCCTGAAGTCACGCCGCAAAGAATCATGCAGACATTTACACTTGTCTATAATAGCAGCCTTGGATATTGTGTCGGCAACCTGCCGCAGAGGAATATTGCGGGTTGCCAAGGCAACACGCACATTATTATTAACAAACATGCTGATACCTTTTCCCGCCGCATCAATATGATCTTCTATATAGCGACTCTGCCCACTGAAGTGAAAGGCTTCATTATTTTCTATCGGTGCTGTAACAAGAACGTCAAACAAACCTTTTGAATAGTCTTCCAAAGCCCTGTCAACTGCCCGCAATCCAGCTGTACCTGACTCCTCTGTGGGATTGCCAAGGTCTACCTTTATCTCATCGTCAAATACAGTAAGAAGGTTTATGCGTCCCTCACGCGCATCCTCAGCTTTTGAGATAATAGAGAAATTACACTCTAACCCAAGAGCTTTCCTGTGGTATGTAGCTACTTTTGGCGAGCCATAGATAATAGGAGTACACAGCTCAAGCATACCCTGGTTGTCAAATGTTTTAAAAATCAGTTCGTATCCGATACCATTGGTATCTCCATGCGTAATTGCTACGCGGATTCTTTTATCTTCCATTATATTTATTTTGTTATTTAGTTTGATAGTTTCTTTTCTGTAATAGTCTCATTTTTAGCACTAAACAGTATAGCCTCAAGTTGCCTGAGTTTATTCCTCTTACGCATTTCCGGAGCATAGACAAATGCCTCAACGAAAACAGTATAATCATCCACCCTTATTATATGCAATACGAATGGACCTCCCATGGCGTCACCACGCATTTCCCACAATCCTCGGAAAACATCACGCTCAGATAAAACAGAATCTTTAGTAACTGCTTTTTCTTTAAAAACAGATTCCCTCACTGTTTGCAAGAACATCCCCTCGTGCTCTCCAGGAATATTTACCATCATAATGCTGTCACGTACCGCGATGGGGTCATCAACATGTCCCGCGACGGAATAGACACAGATATTACGCATCCCACTATTGGCATTATCAGACAACCAGAGAAAGTGTTTACCTTTCTTGCTCGAAAGCATATCAGCAGGTATTAGCATCTTTATGCCAAACTGCTCATAGACCATCTGTTCTGCCTCTACGTTATGCTTTTGCCGCAAGGCGGCAACAGACGCATTAAGCTCTGCCTTTACCAGAAGGTTACGAAGCATCTTACCCCCCTGACTCTCCATAAAAGACGACAACTCATCCTTTGATGGTGATGTGACATACACTACTATCTGTGGACGCGCAAAGACATTTTTCTCAAATCTCACATGTGACTGAGTATATATTGTACTGTCTACTTCAAGTCTTACGATGGCACGCGAAAGCCTTGCCGCATCTTTGAATTGACTGTTATCGATGGTAGAGACATCGAAAAGCGGTTCTGGTTGCGGCAGTCCTGCCATGTCAACATCCAGGGCTTTATATAATATGCTGTCTGCATCACCGACCAATAACACCTCATACGGACTCCCCCCACTCCTCGGCAACATTTCAGGACGATCGGAACATCCTACCGCAAGCAGGAACATAACCACAAGAAGCACATATATACAGTCTTTCGTCATGACATCCTCTCAGTTGACAGTAACCCACAAGCAGCATAGATGTCTTGTCCCCGGCTCGCCCTTATGGTTGTAAACACACCATGTGTGGTAAGGTAATTGCGAAAAGCCTCCATTTTAGCATCATCAACACCTTGCAATGGTATATCCGGTATCTGATGGAAACGTATAAGATTGACCCTGCAGTCCAGTCCGTCCAACAGATTTACTATCGCACGCGCATGAGCACGGGAGTCATTAACATCCTTGAATACAATATATTCAAACGACAATCTTCGCTGATGGGAGAAGTCGTAGTTACGCAATAACTTGACGATCTCCTCAATTGACATTCCACGCTCTGCCGGCATCAGGTGCCCTCGCTGCTCAGGAAACGGAGAATGCATACTTATTGCCACGTGACACTCGCTCTGCTCTATAAATTGCTGGAGCTTATTCTTAATTCCAACAGAGCTGACTGTTATGCGCCGTGGACTCCATGCAAATCCCCAATCAGATGTCAACACTTGAGTAGCCTTCAGCACCTGTTCAAGGTTATCCATCGGTTCACCCTGTCCCATGAAGACTATGTTTGTGAGTTTGTCACGTTCCGGCAAGGCATATATCTGGTTCAGTATGTCCGACACTGCCAGATTCCCGTCAAACCCCTGCTTGCCTGTCTGACAGAAAAGACAGTTCATCTTACATCCCACCTGACATGACACACACAGTGTCGCCCGATCGCCATCTGGTATATACACCGTTTCCACGAATCTAACCCTACCGTCGCTGTCGCACCGTACGGGAAAAAGATATTTAATTGTCCCATCCTTGGAATATTGAGCATCAACATGTGGCATGACACCTATTTCGTAATACTCCTTCAAACGCTCACGGTTCACCTTTGAGATGTTGGTCATCTCGTCTATTGAGCTGACATGCTGTACGTATAGCCACTTGCAAATCTGTCCACCTGTAAAGGCGGGCATCCCAAGTTCCGTTGCGACATTCCTCAGCTCTCCAAGAGACATCCCTAACAGGAACTTTCTCTGGTCTGTTTGTTTCATTGCAAAGTCTTTTATATCCTACAAATTTAATGATTTATTTTCTTATGGCAAAATTTTTGAGGAAATTTGTACTAAATTTACTAAAATCAGCTGCATGGGTATTGTATTTTTACCGTTCACATAAGAAACTGAAACAAAAAAGTAGATTTTTCCGTCAAAATGTTTGCAAGAACCAAAATAATGTTGTAGTTTTGCAAGCGAAAATAGAAAACAAAACGTCATGGATAAGGCATACACCTATTTTTACGGCTATTACTTTTACTTTGCAGAGATCTGTGAAGCGGTAAGTCGTAAATAAACATAAGACGAGAAATAAAATAAGAATTATACAACGACCCCGCTTCACTTAAAGTGAAAGCGGGTTTTTTATATAATATACTAAATATGAAAAGAATTGCCATACAAGGAGAGATTGGTTCATTTCACGACATTGCCGCAAATGAGTATTTTGAAGGTGAACAGATGCAGTTGATATGTTGCCGCACTTTCGAACAGGTATTTGAGAATGTACGTCGTGATCCCACCATAGTTGCCATGCTTGCCATAGAAAATACCATCGCCGGCTCATTATTACATAACTATGACCTCCTCCGCATGTCAGGCACAACTGTGGTTGGTGAACACAAGCTACATATCCGCCATTGCATCTGCTGCCTGCCAGAGGATGACTGGAGTACAATACAGGAAGTACATTCCCATCCAGTGGCGCTACAACAGTGTCGCCAGTTTCTTGCCAACCATCCTGAGCTGAAGGCTGTGGAGGCAGAGGACACGGCTGGAGCCGCACAATATATCGCAGAGCATCATTGCCGTAGCTGGGCAGCTATCTGCCACGCCGCAGCAGCCGAGTATTATGGACTAAAAGTGTTGGAAGACGGTATAGAGGACAACAAACACAACTTTACCCGTTTTCTCGTTGCCACTGCTCCCCAAAAAGCGGATTTCCTACGTTCCTTGGAGAAAACCAACAAATCAAGTTTGGTATTCTCCCTTCCCCATGAGGAGGGAAGCCTTAGTAAGATCCTCACTATATTGTCGTTCTATAACATCAATCTTACTAAAATACAGTCATTACCTATTATCGGTCATGAATGGGAATACATGTTCTATGTTGATGTCACATACGACAATCTCACAAGATACAGACAGTCAATAGATGCCATTACACCTCTCACAAAAGAGTTGAAAATCTTAGGTGAGTATCTTGAATGCCAGAAAAGCTGAGTTACACATATACACTGAGATAATTATTAATGTATAAAAGCAAACAAGAAGATATGACCACAACAATACGACCTGCCGACAGAGTATCGGAAGTACAAGAATATTATTTCTCCAGGAAACTAAAAGAGGTGGCTCGGATGAATGCAGAAGGCATGGATATTATCAGCCTTGCCATAGGCAGTCCAGACATGCCACCGTCAGAGCAGACAATCAACAAGTTATGTGAGATTGCCAAGCAACCATCCGCACATGGCTATCAGCCGACGATGGGAACACCAGAACTTCGCAACGCAATGGCGGATTTCTATAAGAGATGGTATGGAGTAACACTTGATCCGGCAACAGAAATCCAGCCGCTCATAGGTTCCAAGGAAGGTATACTGCATGTAACCTTGGCATTCTGCAATCCTGGCGACCAAGTGCTTGTACCAAATCCTGGATATCCAACATATACCTCACTGAGCAAAATTCTTGGCACTGAGATTGTAAACTACAATCTTCGCGAGGACAATGGATGGCAACCCGATTTTGACGAGCTTGAGAAGAAAGATCTTTCGAGAGTAAAACTGATGTGGACAAACTATCCAAACATGCCGACTGGCGGCAACGCACGCATGGAAACTTACGAGCGTTTGGTGTCATTTGCCAAGAGACACAACATTGTAGTAGTAAACGACAATCCCTACTCTCTGATTCTTAACACGAATCCAATGTCACTATTACAAGTCCCTGGTGCAAAGGATTGTTGCATAGAATTCAACTCAATGTCGAAAAGCCACAACATGCCAGGTTGGCGTGTGGGAATGTGTGCGTCAAACCCCACCTTTATATCATGGATTTTAAAGATAAAAAGCAACATTGACAGTGGAACGTTCCGCGGCATTCAACTTGCGGCTGCGGAAGCATACCAAAGCAACACTCAGGAATGGCACCATCAGGCTAATATTGAGACCTATCGCAGGCGCAGAATTTTAGCAGAGCGTATAATGAATATACTTGGCTGTACATTTGACCCCACACAAGTTGGCATGTTCCTATGGGGAAAGATACCAGAGCATTACGACAACGTGGAGGAGCTTACTGAACGGGTACTCCACGAAGCACGCGTATTTGTCACCCCTGGCTTTATTTTCGGAAGCAACGGTGAGCGATACATCCGAATCTCTCTATGTGCAAAAGAGGAGAAGATTCAGGAGGCAATCAAAAGAATTGAGCAAATAGAAATTTAGGAAACGTATACAAACAAGAATAAATAAGGAAAAAAATAAAATCTAAAAGATATGGAACTTGAATTAGAAGCCCTGAGATTACCGAGTGACAACAGACGCCCTATCGTCATAGCAGGACCATGTTCTGCCGAGACTGAAGAGCAAGTAATGAAAACTGCCAATGAGCTTGCCATGAAAGGCTGCCACATGTTTCGTGCCGGAGTATGGAAACCACGCACCAAGCCAGGAGGCTTTGAAGGAAACGGAGAGAAAGCCCTGCCATGGATGAAGCGAGTAAAGAATGAGACAGGAATGCTTGTTGCAACGGAAGTGGCAACACCTGAGCATGTGGAGCTGGCACTTAAATATGATATCGATATTCTTTGGATAGGTGCCCGCACAAGTGCCAACCCCTTCGCGGTTCAAGCTCTTGCCGACTCTTTGAGAGGAGTTGACATTCCCGTCTTTGTAAAAAATCCTGTGAACCCAGACCTTGAGCTATGGGTAGGAGCAATGGAACGTATAAACCAAGTAGGTATAAAGCGCATGGCAGCCATTCATCGCGGTTTCTCCAGCTATGACAAAAAAATCTATCGCAACCTTCCGATGTGGCAGATCCCTATTGAACTAAAACGACGAATCCCAAACATACCTATTATATGCGACCCAAGCCATATTGGAGGCAGGAGAGAACTCATTGCGCCATTGTGCCAGCAAGCTATGGACCTTGGCTTTGACGGTCTTATCGTTGAGAGTCACTGCAACCCAGACGAGGCTTGGAGCGATGCCAAGCAACAGGTAACACCAGACGTGCTCGACTATATCCTCTCTTTGCTTGTTGTACGTGACGAGACTGTTACTACGGAAGGCATTCAAACCCTTCGTAAGCAAATTGACGAACTTGACAATGAGCTTATGAACCTTTTGGCTAAACGTCTGAGAGTATGTCGCGAGATCGGCCAATACAAGAAAGAGCATAACATGACAGTGCTTCAGACAAACCGCTACAATGAGATTCTTGAGAAACGTGGCGCACAAGGAGTATTCTGTGGTTTGTCCGCACAAAGTGTTGCCACCATTTTCGAGACTATCCACGAGGAGAGTGTCCGCCAACAATTGGAGATTATCAATAAATAGCGGCATAATGAAATATCGATATAACGATATAACGGAATAACGATATAAAACGAAATAACGAAATAACGAAATAACGAAATAACGAAAAAAATGAAGATATTAATAATGGGAGCAGGAAAGATGGGAAGTTTCTTCATCGACCTGCTCAGCTTCGAGCACGAAGTAGCTGTTTTCGAGAAAGACCCAAAGCGCATGCGCTTTACATACAATTGTCTTCGTTTTCAGGATCTGGAGGAAGTAAGGGAGTTTAAGCCAGAGCTTGTCATCAACGCTGTAACGGTAAAATACACAATACCGGCATTCAAAGAGATTATACCATACTTGCCTAAAGACTGTATCATCACTGATATTTCATCGGTAAAGACTGGATTGAAAGAGTTTTATGAGAGCACAGGCATGCACTACGCCAGCTCCCACCCTATGTTCGGACCGACATTTGCAAACCTCAACCAACTTTCTGAGGAGAATGCCATAATCATCAATGAGGGTGACTTTATCGGACGACTCTTCTTCAAAGACTTATACCAAAAGCTTGGACTAAATATCTATGAGTATTCATTTGAGGAGCACGATAAGACCGTTGCATATTCACTTAGTATTCCTTTTGTCTCCACATTCGTTTTCGCTGCGGTGATGAAGCATCAGGACGCTCCTGGAACAACATTCAAACGCCACATGAAAATAGCTAAAGGTGTATTGAATGAGGATGATTATCTCTTACAGGAAATTCTTTTTAATCCTTACACACACGATCAAGTATCACAAATACGTACAGAACTGAAGGAGTTGTTGGAAATTATTGACAAGAAGGATGCTACAGGCATGAAGAACTATCTTATGAAAATCCGCAACAACGTAAAACGCGACATAATGATTGAAAAAGGATAAGTATTATGAGGATTGACATAATAACAGTCTTACCAGAGATGCTGGAAGGTTTTGTATCCGAATCTATCCTGGCAAGGGCACAGAAAAAAGGTTTGGCTGAGATCCATCTGCATAATCTTCGTGACTATACTACTGATAAATGGCGACGTGTGGACGACTATCCATATGGTGGTTTCGCGGGAATGGTGATGCAATGTGAGCCTATTGACCGATGTATTTCAGCCTTGAAGGCAGAAAGAGACTACGATGAGGTTATCTTCACCTCCCCTGATGGTGAGCAGTTCAATCAACATGTGGCGAATGAGTTGTCAATGAAAGAGAATATCATTATCCTGTGTGGCCATTATAAAGGCATTGACCACCGCATACGGGAACACCTCATCACAAGGGAAATCTCTATTGGCGACTATGTACTTACCGGTGGCGAGTTAGCTGCAGCCATCATGGCTGATGCCATAATAAGAGTAGTGCCAGGAGTGATTGGCGACGAACAGAGTGCGCTCAGTGACTGTTTCCAAGACGACATGCTATCTGCGCCTATCTATACCCGTCCTGCTGATTACAAAGGCTGGAAAGTGCCGGAAATATTACTAAGCGGCAACGAGGCGAAGATAAAACAGTGGGAGTTTGAGCAGGCTATGGAACGCACAAAACGATTAAGACCTGACCTTCTTAAGAATAGTGATTAAAGACCCAATGGGTTTGCGTTTTTATATGCATCCCTGACTTTCTGCTCAATGCCTTCGGACGAGAACTCACCATTGACCTTGGCAGCATCATCTGGACTTAGCTCAAGCACCATGGCAGCATCTTCCGCAGCTTTTTTCATATCACCTTGCTCTCGATAGAGAGCACCGCGCTGACGGAAAGCTGCCACGCAGAAAGGATTGCTATCTATCACATGCTGATACTGACTTAACGCTCCCTCTATATCGCCACAAGCCTGTTTTATACGTGCGTCAAGCAACAACACATCCTCATGGTCACCGATATTCTCAAGAAGCCATGCGACATCAGCCTTAGCACCTTCCTTGTCACCCATGTCAAGCAACATTTCACCACGAAGGAGATATGCGTCACCATAATTATGGTCAAGTGATATGGCTTTTGTAAGCATTGCAATAGCACCGACATTGTCACCAAGCCCCTTGGATGCCCGGGCACGTAGAAATACAGATAAAGGTTCCTCGTTATCAAGGTCGATGGCGCGCTCAGCAGCTTCATACATTGTCTGATAGTCTTCTAACATATATGCCACATTGGCTTTACGTATCCATATATGAATATTGTCTGGCTGCGCCTCTGACAATAATTGGAGCTCCTCTATGGCTTTTTCCAGGGCTCCTTTCTGTATGTATACTAATGAAAGATGGTCGTGGATTTCCAAATCATCATGGATTGACAAAGCGTGCTTGAAACATTTAATGCCATAATCGAGCTGCCCTGTTTTCATAGCGCGTACTCCGTCATATTTCAATACATCGAAATCTTTATCCTTGTTTTCCTGCCTTCTCTCCTCAGGAGTTTCTTCCTTGCCGGAGAATAGTGCCTTAAAGAATCCCATCTCTCTTTATATTTTAAATTAATCTGTTTTTAAGTATGCAATATTACAACATTTATCTGAAACTGCCAAGAAAATAATGTAAAAGAAGAAAAAAACTGAAAATAATTTGTCTAATCAAAAAAAAGATACTACCTTTGCACCGCTTTTCAACAAAAAAGGAGAGTTGGTACAGGTTTAAAGACCGAAGAAAGATCCGTTAGCTCAGCTGGTAGAGCACAACACTTTTAATGTTGGGGTCTTGGGTTCGAGCCCCAAACGGATCACTTTTAAAAATCGGCAAATGATTGATTATCAACCGCTTGCCGATTTTCTTTTATCTCAAATGCACCACATTTGCACCACTCAGCCACTATAACAAGGTTTTACAAACTGGCTTATATACCACGAAATGGCTCATTAACACTTATTAGAGGTGTTCCAGCAACTCTCTGCCCTTCTTCGTCAGATAGTATGATTGCATTGGATGATTTGGAGCCTCAGGATAAAGCATCGCAATATAACCGGCTTCTATGTTTGGCACAATATATGTGCTCACAAATCCTTTTCTATCCTTTCTCTGCATCGATTCCATCAAGGCTCTCAGATTTGAGCCATTTGCTCCAATAGCGGATAATAAAGCTTTTAAACGCTTAGCTTTTGCTATCTCGCGTTTTGAGGTTGAGGGGGTTGAGGGGGTTGAGGGGGTATTAACTTGTGGGGTTGTGGGGTTGTGGGGTTGTATGGTTGCGCGTTCGAATGTGACCCACACGAATGCCGCATTCTGATTGAACTCTGGTTCTGGAAGATTAGCTTGCTTACAAGCATCTACCATGCGACCTACGCCACTACCCCAATTTTCCAAGAACGTAGTCTTAAACAGCACATCGGCAATAGTCGGGTTCTGAGGATATGAATGATGGGATTGCTTTATGGTTTCAACAGTCAATTCGTCTGGCAAATGGCCAGTATTCTCAATCTCTACACGATCATCATAGATAGCGATGCCAACAGAACTACTTGTATTATGGAACATCCTGTGACAAAGGGCATTTGTCAAAGCCTCACGCAACGCTTCGGCAGGAATCTCAAGTTTCTCTTCTCTCGTAAAGCCCACTATCTTGCCACTGAGTGAAAGATGTTTGAAGAAAAACGCCATGCCAGCATCTAGCAAAGTGAAGAAGTTGCCATATGCTCTTTGATTGTCGATGAATTCCATCTTGTCGTTGCCACGGAAGCGAGCCATACGAAGCAAGAACTGAGGGAACTGGCTTGTGTCTCGGAGGAATAATGCTGCTGCTGCATTTTTCAGTTTCCCATTTGTGGTAAGTTTCAGTTTCTCCACAAGACTCTCCGTTGTTTCCATTAGTGACGATTCTGGCATCCTACCCCGTTCTACGCCAAGACGGACACCACCACGAATACGTTGTTCTTCCAGATCAGCAATGGTAATTCCATCGCAAATCTGGTCTTCCCATTTATGACGATTGGACTTGCTTCGCATCAGACGGTCTTCGAAGATGTCACGAGGCATGACTACCGTTGTGCTCTCAATTCGCATATACGGTTTATTATCGTATGTATATGGCACATCCCAATAAGAAGGAGCATCCAGATGGATGGCTATGACCTGACAGTCTGGACGATTCGGTACTTCAATGTATTCAACAGGAAGATCTATCAGTGGCTCCAGCTTCGCTATTTCTCTGGCAATCTCCTTTCGGGTATTGTCTGTCACCTCCTGCCCAAGTATCTTCAGTGTCGTTGGGGCAATACCAAAGAACAGCCAACCACCTGCGGTATTGAGAAAGGCACAAGCTGAACGCATACCATCTTTCAACTCACCCGTTGTTTTTTTCATTTCTAACGTACGAGTCTCATCACCTTGTATGATAACTTTTACATCCTCTATTGTCATAACTGCCTCCATCTGTATAATACGCTTGCAAAATTACAACTTTTTATGCAAAAAGAAAGCAAATTGGTCTAAAAAGCATCGGTTCTTATATTATTAATAAGGTGAAAAGGCAAAAAAAAGGGGGTTCAACATTCTATTTCAAGAAAATTTCGTACCTTTGCACTCGCATCCATCCCACGCCGTAGCCGTCGATCTTGTGAGAGATACGGAGCGGTGAAGATAAGAGGGAGGAGCACTACATATTAGGATGCGTTTGCTAACGCACTGTTTTTGGCTTTCTGGAACGTAGGAAATTCAAGAAAGTACAGTCTGAAACGATGCAGAGGTAGATGCTACGGGTAGGTACATAACCGTTCCCGTTGGTGTGCCGATGACTGTAAAAGGTCATCACGCACACCTTTAGGGGCGTATTATATATACCAACGGCGTGGGTATCGATCTGCTTTGTCTACTGTACGGGGTTCCTACGACCTCAGAGAGCGGACAGGCAGAGGCCAGATACCCCGCTTTTCTTTTGTGTAGGAAATTAAAAAGAGATGAACTGTCCATATCTGGGTGTCTATGGGCGATAATTCTGATAACGGAAGAGGCTGTATGCTTTTCAATTCTTTCGAGTTTTTGGTATTCCTGCCGATAGTGTTCCTTCTCTATTGGTTTGTGTTCCGTGGGCGACAATGGCAAAATCTACTGGTGGTTGTCGCAAGTTATGTATTCTATGGTTGGTGGGACTGGCGTTTCCTTCTGCTCATTGCACTCACTTCTCTATGTAGCTATGGAAGTGGGCTTTTGCTTGAACATTATGAAGGACAACGACGAAGACAACAGATTGTGAGTGCCGCTAATATTATATTAAATCTTAGCATTCTTGGTGTGTTCAAGTATTACAATTTCTTTGTCGAGAACCTTGATGCTTTGTTCGGCATGATGGGCTACAATCTTGATTGGGTGACAATGAATGTTATTCTGCCCGTCGGTATCAGTTTCTATACGTTTCAGGCTCTCAGCTACACGATTGATGTCTATCAGAAGAAACTGCCAGCCACTCACGACATTGTGGAGTTCTTCGCTTACATTAGTTTCTTCCCGCAGTTGGTGGCTGGCCCAATTGAGAGAGCGACAAACCTATTACCACAATTTCAACAAAAACGCAATTTCGATTACGCTAAGGCTGTTGATGGCTGTCGGCAGATGTTATGGGGCTTTTTCAAAAAGATGGTAATTGCTGATAATTGTGCAGTAGCTGTTAACCAAATATGGGCTGCTTATAATGAGGAAACAGGATTTGTTCTCATGGTTGGAGCCATACTCTTTACCTTTCAGATTTACTGTGATTTCTCTGGCTATTCGGACATTGCCATTGGTTGTGCACGGTTATTCGGCTTCAATTTGATGCGAAACTTCAACTTCCCATATTTTTCACGGAGTATCCCTGAGTTCTTGCGTCGCTGGCATATTTCATTAACCACATGGTTCCGTGATTATATATATTTCCCACTTGGCGGTAGTCGATGCGACAAATGGAAAATCATCCGCAACGTTTATATCGTTTGGGGTATTAGTGGACTATGGCATGGAGCCAATTGGACATTCGTCTGCTGGGGTTTATTCCATGGAACAATGCTCGCAATTTATAACATTCTTGGCATAAGTACAAAATACAAAAACGTAGTTGCTTACAATCGTTTTTGTCCAAGCATCAAAGAACTATTACAAATGACTCTTACGTTTTGTATAGCTGTTATTGGTTGGGTTATCTTCCGCGCCGAGACTATTAATGATGCTTTCAATTATCTTTCATCTATGTTTTCCTATTCCTTGCTTAATGTGACAGAAAGCATAGAAGCATTAAAAGGATTCCAATTAACGAGGACAATACCAGCCCTGATTGTTATGATAGTTTGTGAATGGATCCAGAGAGACAAACAACATGCATTACAACTCAATGGTAACAATGTCGTTTTTCGTTACACATTGACCCGTTTTGCACTCTACATTCTCTTGATTAGTCTTACTCTCGGTTTAGCAGGTACCAAATCTGAATTTATCTATTTCCAATTTTAAGGCGACATGTTAAGATGAAAAGGTTTATTAAAAAGATTACAATATTGACGATAGCATTAGTGTCTGTCAACATTTTTTTGCTATTTGCTATACCAAAGGATAATAATGCGTATCTATGTGAATATAAGGACAAGATACAATTAATTGATACTACTAGTCAGCCTAGAATTATATTTATTGGTGGAAGCAGTATCGCTTTTGGTACAGACTCAAAATTGATCTGTGACTCATTGCATTGCAATGTCATTAATCTAGGATTACATGGAGGTATTGGTATTAGATTTCCACTTGAAGATTGTTTGCAATATATAAAAAGTGGTGATATCGTTGTTCTTCAGTTTGAATATGGAAATTTCTTCAGTGGAGGAAATGGGGAACCAGAAACTTTTCCTGCGTTTATGGTAGCAAACGATTGGAGAAATTACAAACAATTAAATATGAATCAATGGCAGAATATTATTGCAGGAATACCAAAGGAATCAATAAAGGGTATGACAAGGCTTGTAAAATATTTGCTTCGTGGAAGTTTTGACTCACCATCAGTGAATAAAAAATATACATATGTAAAAAGCGGTTTCAATGAGTTCGGTGACGAAATCAGTCACATTGCCTATCCTAGTGTCAAATATACGTCAGATGGAAAGCCCAATACAAAGAAAGTCAAAAGATCATTTATAGACTGGCTCGCAGATATTATTCAACAGTACGAACAAGCTGGTGCAAATGTCATAATGTTACCTCCCGTATGTATTGAATCCCATTTCAAAGTATCATATAATGACAATATCGAAATGGCTTTAATTGAGATTAATCATCCCTATATCACAAGTCCTGCATCAATGGTTCTTGATGATAGCTGCACATTTAACACTGGGTATCATATGAATAAGGAAGGAATTCGGCTGAACACGAGAAATATCATCTCAAATTTAAAACGTCTACATTTGAATTACAATTAACTCATATCGTCTATGTTTGAAATAAAAAAATTGGGGTGACCTATCATAGGGCATACCAATTAATCTAACCGTAAGAGAACTATTTGCTATATTCCTATCCCTCGTTTCTTGGTACCATCCCAATTGGTCAATTCGTCAGCATTGCCATTACTGCCACCAACAGACTGGCCACCTGTTGAAAGTCTCATTTCCGATGCGAGTTGGCCTATACGCGTTACTGCTAAGTCCCATAAGGACCTGCTAATGCTGCCAACTATGGAATCGGCCATATCTGCAATACTGCTTGCAGCCTTCTGACGGTCGGACTCGACATGAGGATCGAGACCATTAAGCTGGCATTGGGCAATGATGCCCTGGCCAATCGTGCGTTCATCGTCATGATTGAAGATGGATGCTGTACTATGGGCCCAATCAGCCAGAGCCTGAGCCGCTTTTTTAACAACGGCATGGAGAAGGTTCCAATGCTCGTATGCCTCTGATGCACCTGACATGCGGATGAAACGCTCTATATCAGAAAGACGGCTTTCTGCCTCATTAGCTCTCTTCTCTTCACGATTTCCTCTCATAGTCTGCTCTTGTGCTTTCCGTTCGGCTGCATCGGCTCTACTCTTCTCACGGGCTACTGCTCTTTCATCGAGTTCAGAGACTCGCTGCCTCAAAGCCATATTCTCCTTGTCCGTCTCAACTGCTAAGGCCACCTTCTGTCTGGCATCGAGATACATCTTCTTGCCAACATCGTTGATTTTCTTCTTGTGAAGTTTAGAAACACTGAGCAACTGGCTCTGAAGAGTGGTTACAATCTCCTTTGCTTTGGCATTGCGTTCCTTCTGCCATTCTTCACGCTTCAATAAGGGAATGGGTGTGCTAATTTCCTTGTTAAGTCGAGCCAATGTTTGGTTAATAAGGTCTTTAACGGTCAACGGCTCCTTTGATCCTTGGAAGGAGAAAGTCATCTCTGCAAACGGTACAGCCTCCAGTTCTT
>FLNX01004316.1_pt1 | contig 58412 bp, 46 predicted proteins | sample 1140341 | NCBI WGS metagenome assembly FLNX01 (sample SAMEA3878208, study PRJEB12797) | bioreactor metagenome | biome: Moose rumen | place: Sweden | collected 2011-10
GCATAAGACCCGAGACTCGTCAGACCATCGGGAAGCACAACGCCATCAAGCAAGGTGCAGCCGTTGAACGCATAAGACCCGAGACTCGTCAGACCATCGGGAAGCACAACGCCATCAAGCAAGGTGCAACCGTTGAAGGCACTGCCGCCGATGGTGGTCACGCTCGACGGAATCGATATCTCCGTGATCTTCGAGTCCCTTGCGAAGTCTCCAGGCAGTACCGTCACACCGTCGCCGATGGTCACGCGCTGGATGTTGGCCGTCGGCATCGAGCCGTTGTCCGGGCAGTTCAACGCGTTCCACTCTAACCACGTCAGTCCTGAGCATCCCTGGAACTGGCTGGAGTATAAACTTGTAACGCCAGCTGGGATCGTCACGCCCTCAAGGCTCGAACAGTTGCGAAACGCATAGCCTCCGATACTGGTCACTCCGGCAGGAATTGCTGCGGTCGCAAGGCTGGTACAGCCGTTGAATGCGTTATAGCCGATGCTCGTTGCATTCTGTGGTAGAACAACGCTGGTCAAGCCAGTGCAGTCGTTGAACGTGTAATCATTGATTTTCGTCACACCATCAGGAATCACGATGCCCGATAATGACGTGCATCCGCTGAACGCGTCGCCGCCGATGCTGGTCAGGCCAGCGGGAAGAACGACCCCGTCAAGGCTTGCACATCCGCTGAACGCGTAGCCGCCGATGCTGGTCATATCGGGGTGAATGACAACGCTTGTCAGGCTATCGCAGTCGCGAAAAGCATTCTGGCCGATAGCATTGACAACGTAGGACACACCATCGTGGAGGACGGTTGAAGGGATTATCACCTCGCCGCTGTAGCTGTTGTAGTTGTTGTCGCGGAAGGTCACGGTGGCATTGGTGCCGTTCTTGTTGTAGTAGATGCCGTCCACCTCGAAGTCGTAGGCGGCGGCTTGCGTCACGGCAGTGATCGCAATGATGAGAGTAAACAATAATTTCTTCATAAGCATCTAATATTATTTAGTTTTTAGTTGTAAGTATAGTTACTACAGCCTATTACCTGCTACGGTGGCGGCAGCAGGGGCGGTGCATCATTGGGACGGGTCTTTTGATCGCGTCGCGTCGCTTTGGCATCAAAAGAACCGTCCCAGCTGATGGCACCCGTGCTATTACTGGCAGCTTAGCCGCCACGCAAAGCGAGACACTACACCGTTGGATTGCAGCATCCAGAGGGGTCATTTGCTGAACAGTGTCCTCCATCTATTTATCTTTTAACTATTATTTCCTGATGTAGCCGCGGGCGATGCCTTGCTTGACGAGTTGGGCCATGTTGGTGGCGGCGAGCTTGCGCATGATGCGCTTGCGGTGGAACTCGATGGTGTTGTCGCTGACGAAGAGGCGCCGGGCGATGTCGCGTGTCATCAGTCCGTCGGCAATCAACTGCAGCACCTCAATTTCCCGCACCGAAAGCTCCTGATACCGCTCCATGTCCTCACAAGCCCGACGATAGTTGCTGGAGAAGTAACTCCCGCCGTCGAGCACATGCTCAACAGCGGTAACCAGTTCGCTCGGGTTATCACTTTTCATGACGATAGCATCGGCACCGCCACTGACCATCTGACGCAAGGTCCAGAATTCGTCATGAATCGTGTGAAAGATAAAAGCACTGTCGGGCGATAACGTGTGCAGGCTCTTCATCAGTTCGATGCCAGTCATGTCGGGCAATTCCACATCTATTATATACAGGCGGTAGGCGTGCTTGACGGTGAGCTCGATAGCCTGTTTGGCTGTAGAGCATTTGTCAATCACGCCCAGGGTTGGATTGGAGCCCAGGAGCGTCGCGAGACCCAGGGCAACAATATCATGATCCTCGACGATGAGAAGGTCGGCTTTTTCGTTTGGTTGCATGAATACTTCTTGGATGGTTTCCCTGCGAAGTTACGGCATTAGTACCAATTATCATAGCTCCAAAGCCATAAAAATGACTTCGGAAACGTGAAAACTACGGCGCGCCGTGGACGTTTTCCCCCGTTTTCACCATCGTGACACCTGTTTTCTTGCTTCGGGACACACTAGGCACCTCAAGCAACCGGCAGCGAGGAGAGCAGCAAGCAAAACGGCAAGTGGATGTGCAAGAAGAGCTGCAAGCCGCGCGAGGGGCCTGATCTCGGCCCCGAATAGGTCCACTTGTCACCACACTACCACCATCCCCAATAAACTGTTAACTGTTCCTCTCCTTCCCAGGGAAGTCGAGTTCAACAATGAAGGTATCACCCTCGCTCGTGGTTTTCATGCCGGCGCCAATGCTGTCGGCACGCCCCTTCATCGACTGCAAGCCAATGCCGCTGCCGTCGCCCTCAAGCTTCTCGCCCTGAGAAACGATGTGAAGCGTCGTCGGCGTGAGAGTCACCTCGACTTGAGCGGCGGGCTGATGGGTGATGATATTGCCCATGGCCTCCTGCGTGATGCGATAAACCTGATAGGCGGTGTCGGCGGGAATCATGTCCCAGCCCTCGCCCACAGCACGGAAATCGACCTTGGGGCTGTCGATGTGGGAGAGATAGTACTGCAATGCCTGATCCAGACGCACCCCCTGGGTGAACTGAGGCGGCATCAACTCGTGCGAGAGGTTGCGCAATGTGGCTCGCAATGTGGAAATCTGCTGCCCTATCTGGGCCGTGTCGGGCTTGTCGCCGTGCAACTGCATGCCAATGGCCAACAGGTCGTTGCAAGCACCGTCGTGCAGCTCACGGGCAAAGCGGGCACGCTCCTGCTCAACGCCCTCGACCCAACGGCGGGTCTCGCGCATGCGCGCCTGCTGACGCCGCTGCCTGGTCCATAATGCCAGGGCACCCAGAGCCGCCAGCAATGCCAGGAGAATGGCCACCAAGATGGTGATGCGCGTCTTGTTGCGCTCGTGCTGCTGGCTCAAGCGCGACACTTCAAGTTCCTTTTGTACCATCTCGTAGGAGTTAGTGAGCTGGCTGAGCTTGTCGCTGATTTCCTTGTTCTTGATAGAGTCGGAGGCATCGTAGGCCTTGCTGAGCACATCATAGGCCTCCTGGTAGCGTCCTAATCCGGCCAGACATTTTGCCTTGTTGCCGTAGAACTTGTTGAGGGGCATCGCCACCTGGTGCTGCATGATTTGCTCGATCTGGCCGATGGACTGCATTGCCTGGGCATACTGTTTTTCATCAATCTGCAGTGCCATTCTCGTCATCAGCAAGCCAGACCCCTGGACGCTGTTGGGCTCAATCTGGGAGATGAGTTGCTCGCTCAGTGCCATGAAACGTGGATATTGCGCCCTGTGTTCCGGGCGCTTGCTATGGTAGAGTGCTTTGAGCAAGGGGGTGATGAGTCTGGCCTTGGTATATACGGGATTGGTGGTGCTGTCAGTGCGAGGGAAGGCCTTGAGCAGCACATCGGCAGCCTCCTCAAAGCGTTCGCTCAACACGAGCATATCACCCTTGGTTCCGTAGCACGAAACAATTTCATGCTCATCGCCCACCTTCTCGGCATTCTCAATGGCCTTGTCGATAAACTTGAGGCTCTCGTCATAACGTTCCATCTCGCCATAGAGGACCGCGATATTATTGGCAAGCATGGCCTGGCTCTCGAGGTCTCCGGTCTTCACTGCCAAGTCCAAACCTTCTTGATAATAATAAAGTGCCGAGTCGTTCATGCCCATGTGGCGGTAATAGATGCCCGCGTTGGCACAGGTGATGCAATAGCCCTCGTCGTCGCCATTCACCTTGATGAGCGGCAGTGCCTGGCGGATGTAGGAGAGCGCGGTGCGCATCTCACCCTTGGCCCCATACTCGGCGGCATACTCTGCATAGTATTCCCCCTTGACGGAGTCGGGCATGACCTCATAGACTGCCATACCCTTGTCGAGCATCGCCAGTGCGGAATCAACATTGTCGGCCATGAAATAGGTGCGTGCCATGTCTAAGCAGGCCTCGGCCATGCCCCACTGGTAATTCTTGCTTTGGGAAAAGTCGTAGGTTTCCTGCAACAGGATGATGCACGAGTCGAGGTCAACCTTGTCAAGCATCTCCTCGGCGTGGGCGATGCGGTCGAGCACCTGCTGGTGAACGCCACTGTCATGGTTGCAGGCAGTGAACATGAAACAAGCCATAGACACCAGGAGGGGAGCCAGGAGGTTTTTGCGTAAAGAAAGATTCAATTGTGTCATAATCAATGAGTTTTTTTAGGCGACGGCGAAGATGATGATGAGTTCGGCTATCAGGACGCGCATGAACATTGTCAATGGGTAGACCGTGGCATAGGCGACCGCGGGGGCGTCGTTGCCGGCGGTGGTGTTGGCATAGCCCAGTGCAGGGGGATCGGTGGTGGCACCAGCTACCAGGCCCATAATGGTGCAGTAGTTGAGGCGAAACTTGCCGCGAGCGACAACCACAGCGACCAGCAGCGGGATGATGGTGATCAAGAAGCCGTAGAGGACCCACATTGCGCCGTTAGCGCTCAGGATGGTGGAGACGAACCTGCCGCCGGCAGCCAGTCCCACCGAGGCAAGGAACAGGCACAGTCCCAACTCGCGCAGCATCAGGCTGGCGGCTGTGCTGGTGTAGGTAACCAGCTTGGCCTTGTAGCCATAGCGGCCGATGAGGATGGCAACCACGAGGGGGCCACCAGCGAGGCCGAGTTTCATGGGCACCGACATGCCCGGCAGCATGATGGGTATGGAACCGACCAGGATGCCCAGGAAGATGCCGATGAACATGGTGAACAGGTTGGGATGTTCCAGACGCTTGTAGGAGTCGCCCATGCGCTTGCCCAGGCGATCCACGTCCTCCTCGCGACCCACGACGGTGAGCCGGTCACCCACTTGCAGCGACAAGTTGGGGCTGGCGAGCAGTTCCACGCCGGCGCGATAGACGCGGGTGATATTTACTTTGTAGCCCTCATGCAGGCGGATGGAGCCAATTTTGCGGCCATTGAGTTCGTTATTGGTGATGACGATGCGCTTGCTGACGATGCCCTTGGGTGAGGTCTCGAGTTGCCAGTCAAAGTCCACGTGAGGACCGATAACGGCATCAAAGATGTCCTGGTCATGGGCGCTCATGACAATGCGCAGCACATCATCTTGATGGATAATGGTCTCGCCTTGGGGTATCTCGATGGTGCCGTCGGCGCGCTTGAGGCGCGAGATGGTGAAGTTGTGATCGATGATGTTGTGCAGGCGCGTGACGGGGATGTCATAGATGAGGCGGTTGGTCACCTGATAGGTGACCACGTGGGGCTTGAGTTGGCTGTCCTCCTTCTCGCGCTCGATGTCCTCGATTTCCTTGTCGACGTTGATTTTGAACAACAGTTTCACAATCACCATCGACAGGATAATGCCTATCACGCCCAGGGGATAGGCCGCCGCATAGCCCAGCGACATTGACTCGTTGAGGTCGGTGGCGCGGTCGCCCACGGTCTCGATGAGCGCTTGCTGGGCAGCACCCAGCCCAGGCGTATTGGTCACGGCGCCGCTCATGACGCCCACGAGGTCGGTAATCGAGATGTTGCCGGCGATGAAGTAGATGGCCAGAGCCACCACCACGTTCAGACCCACGATGAGCATGGCAATGCCGTTGAGCTGGATGCCCTCATGCTTGAACGAGGAGAAGAAACTGGGTCCCACCTGCAGGCCTATGGAGAAGATGAACAGGATGAGGCCAAACTCCTGGATAAACTTGAGTGTTGCAGCATCCACCTCAACTCCTAAGTGACCGGCAAGGATGCCGCAAAAGAGCACAAAGGTCGCTCCCAACGAGATGCCGAATATCTTGACCTTGCCCAGAATGACGCCAATGGCGATGACGACGGCATAGACAAGGATGGTGTGTGCCACGCTGTTTCCAACAAATAATTCAGTTAACCAGTCCATGGTTCAGTTTTCAGTTTTTAGGTTTCAGTTTTCAGTTTTTATTAGCTAATGCCTATGCCGTGCTCGACGATGCCCAGGATGTCAACGGGATTGTTCACGATGGCGTTGGCATGATACTCGACCAGTTCCTTCTTGCTGCGGAAACCCCACGTCACCCCCACCGAGTCGATGCAGGCACGGCGCGCGGTCTCCATGTCCACGCCGCTGTCGCCCACATACAGGCACTCGGCCTTTGCAACGCCGGCCCTGGCAAGAATGGCGAACACCACGCTGGGGTCGGGCTTGACGTTAACGCCCTCGCGATGCCCCTCGACGGCCACAAAATCGATGTCGGGATAGTAATGAGGGATGATCTTGTCAACGGCCTTCTGGTACTTGTTGCTGGCCACGGCCATGCTCACGCCCAGGTCGCGCAGGTCCTGCAGCAGTTCAGGCATCCCGTTATAGGGCTTGGTGTAGTCAGTGCAATGCTCGTCGTAGTACTCCATGAAGTCGCCCAGCACGCGGTCAACCGTCTCATCGTTGCGGGCATCCTCGGGCAGCACGCGTGTCATGAGCCGCCGCACGCCGTTGCCCACAAAGTAGGGATAACTCGCCATGCTGTGGGTAGCATAGCCGTTGCGCTCCAGCGCATAGTTGGCTGCCTGCCCCAAGTCCTCGATGGTGTTGAGCAGCGTGCCGTCCAGGTCAAATATCACCAGCTTCTTCATGTCTGATTCGGTCTTAATTGCGCTGCAAAGGTACTACAAAGTTTCCACTCGGCGTTTCGCTGCCTCCGTTTTTTACCGCAACCAGGGCACGCAGTCGCACTAAATGCTCTATTTATCGTCAAACGTGTGCCTTTTGTGCTTGTAGGATGCAAGCGGGGGTCATAATTTTGCAGCGGAAACAAGGAAAATTGCATTTAACATCTCGTTAACATTCCCGCACCACCCTGTCTTCTTAACTGGACATGGATTCAAGGATGATTATCAGTCAGTTGCGGCAGCATGCCGCTTTTGGGCCATTTTGCTTTTTCTCGGGCTTGGGCTTAAACGCAATCGTTTGCACTTATTTTATAAACGTTTATCGTTTTATGCAATATGTAGGATAGATTATAATTAGTAATTTTGGGGACGCCGAATACGCCATTTCAACCATCTGAATAACCAAAATTTATCAAATCATCACTTAATAAAGGAAAAAATATGAAGAAAATTCTCACTTTATGGATTGTGCTTGCAGCGGCGTTGGCGACGCTGCAAGCCAGCGCCCAGATGTATATCGTGGGCGATGTGCCGTTCGGCAACTGGAACCCGGCCGGCGGCGTAGCAATGAATGCCCAGGCCGATGGAACCTACAGTTACACAGCCACAATCAATGGCATGGTGTACTTTGTCTTTGGCGATCATCTGGCTTCTTCTTCAAGCGACTGGAACACGTTCAACAACAACTACCGTTACGGCCCAACAAGCGATGGGCAGGTAGTGAAAGCCAACTCGTGGGTAACGACCCAAAAGACGACCGAAGGTGCCTACAATTTCACCGGCAACGGCTCGGAATACACGTTCACTTTCGACTCCGTCAACAAGCGCTTCATGATCTCGGGCAATGACGACCCGATCAATCCCGTGACAGGTCAACTCTATATCCTGGGACAGGCCAATGGCAATGCCTGGGGCGCAGCAACAGGGGTTGCCATGAGCACGACCGACGGCAACGTGTTCACGGCTCAAGTGACATTCAATGGCGAGAACAGCGAGGAGGATGCCAATGTGAGCTACTTCTCTTTCACCACCAAGCTGGCCTCCAACGACGACAACTGGCCAGCCATCAGGAGTTACCGCTTGGCGCCGGTCAGCGACGGGAATTTCTGGGTCAACTCATCGATGCTGGGCCAAACAATCTCGCTGAACCCGTTCGGCGAGAATGTCGATGCGGCATTCCGCATTCCTGCAGGAACCTATACTATCACCGTCAACGTGAATGCACTCACGTGCGTCATCACTCGCGACAATGGCGGCGGGCCGGCAGCCGGCAAGGGATGGCCTGCCATGTACGGCGGCGTGATGCTGCAGGGCTTCTACTGGGACAGCTACAAGGCCACCAAGTGGACAACTCTATCACAGCAGGCACAGGAGCTGGGACAATACTTCGACGTGGTGTGGGTGCCCAACTCGGGCAGCGTTGACGACTTTGGCTCGGCACAGAGCATGGGCTACATGCCTGTCTACTGGCTCAAGCACAACACCTGCTTTGGCACCGAGTCGCAGTTGCGCGACATGATCTCGACCTTCCACGACCACAACACGAGTGTAATCATGGACATGGTCATCAACCACAAGAGCGGCAAGAGCAGCTGGACCGACCTGGCCAACGAGACGGTCACCGGACCCGTCACTGGCGAGAACTACAGTATGACGTGGTCGCTGGCCGACATCTGCCGCTCCGATGAATGTGTGGCTGCTGGATACGCCGCCACCGGGGCCAACGATGAGGGCGAGGACTTTGACGGCAGCCGAGACCTGGACCACACGAGTGCCAATGTGCAGAAAAACGTCAAAACCTACCAGAAGTACCTGATCGACGAGTTGGGCTACGATGGTTTCCGCTACGACATGTGCAAGGGCTACTCGGGATACTACGTGGGACTGTACAACCAAGCCTGCCAGCCCACTTTCTCGGTGGGCGAGTACTGGGACGGCAATGCCGAGACGCTGCGCTGGTGGCTCAACCAGACCAAGCAGGACGACCGCATCCAGACCGCCGCATTTGACTTTGCCCTGAAGTATCCGATGCAGAGTGCCTTTGGCAGCGGCACCTGGAGTGCCCTCAATGACAAGGGCCTGGCTGCCGATCCCAATTACCAGCGTTACTCGGTAACCTTTGTCGATAACCACGACACTGGACAAAACACCAACTACGACTGCCTCAAGACCAACGTCATGCCCGCCAATGCCTTTATCCTGGCAATGCCTGGCACTCCGTGCATCTTCTACAAGCATTACCTCGTCTATGCCGACGAAATCAACAACTGCATCAAGGCTCGTCGGGCCGCTGGTGTGCACAACCAGAGCGCCATCCTCACGCAGCAGGAGAGCAATGGCGGCTACATCCTGGAAACCCAAGGCACGCGCGGCAACCTGTACCTGCAAGTGGGCGGAGCCACTGGCAACGGATGCCCCTACGGCTATGAGCTGGTTCAACAGGGTGATGGCTATGCAATGTATATCTCCTATGGTATCGACTGGCAACATGTGGGAAAGGACGGCAGCATCCTTGGCTATCCCGTGGTGAGCAAGCAGGCTGGCAGCTATGTGGGCAGCGTGAGCCTGACCGTCGCTCCCAGCAAGAGCGGCACAACGCTCGTCTACACCATCGACGGCAGCGAGCCCACAACGACCAGCACGACTATCACGGCATCGACCAGCCTGACCTTCACCGAGAACACCACGCTCAAGGTGGGCGTCCTCAATGGCAACCAGGTCGAGAATATCGAGACACTCGTCTATACCATCACCGATGCCGCCACAACAGGCATCAATGTCTATGTCAAGACCTCCATGAGCAATGCCCACGTATGGGCATGGACAAGCCAGGGCAGCGTGACCGGAACCAACTGGCCCGGCAAGAGCATCAGCACATTGGACAAGGTGACCATCAACGACATCGAGTGGTATCGCCTGCATGCCGATGCCAATGAGCTGTCGCTCATCTTCAACAACGGTAACGGCGGCTTTGAGAACCAGACGTCAACAATCACCGTGACGCGCGACGCTTTCTTCATCTATCCTAACAGCGACTTGACCACCTACAAGTATGATGCTGCCGATACCTACATCGACGTGACCGAGAAATATGCTGGCATGGGTAGTGCAAGTTTCGACAAGGTGTATGTCCTGGGCAATATCAACGCCACTGGATGGAGTCCCAGCAACGGCATTGAAATGGCAACGACCAACGGCGAACGTTACACTGCAACCATCGACTTTGCCGATCCATACGGCGGCTACAGCTACTTCAGCTTCTCCACTGCACTGGGCAGCACATGGGACGACATCGCCGGCGACCGCATGGGTGCCGCCAGTCCCGATTACCTCATCAGCACGGCGCGCTTGGGCACCAACTTGAGTGTCATTGCCGGCCAGAATGCCTTCAAGATCGCCACCGGCAAATACAACCTGACACTCTACCTGAGCCAGGGTATTCTTGTCGTTGAGAAGTGGACCGAGCCACAAACGGTTGTGCGGGGCGACGTGAACAACGATCATGAGGTCAATGTGGCCGATGTCACAGCACTCATTCATTACATCCTCTCCAACGACGCCACAGGCATCGTTATGGCCAACGCCTATTGCAATGATGACGATGACATCAATGTGGCCGATGTCACAGCGCTGATCCAATTCGTCCTCAATAGTTCCTGGTAAGACATGGACAGCCCATGATTAGAGGATCAACAACATCAACTCCCCGTCAAGCCATCGCCATGACGGGGAGTTGATGTTACATGATAAACGCTCAGAAAAAGCCGATAATCAGAATCCTTTCCAGGTCTGCAGCCAGAAGTCACGGGCCATCTGCTGCCACCGATAGGCGGCAGCACCCAGGCAGTCGGCAGTGTAGTCATTGAGCAATCGTGCGGCCTTGTCCTTGTCGGTAGCATTCAGCTCCTGCCATGACTTCTCGACCATGGGCAGCTCACGCAGCCCTTTCTCCAGGAAGTGGTCACGTGCTGGCTCCAGCGTCTTGCGGAAGGCTCCCCAGCGCAGGCTGGCCAGGCGGTTAGCCTTGCGGAACTGCCACAACACGGCATCGTCGTTCTCGCCGCTGTGACCACACACCTTCATCGAGGCCGGCAGGTCAGTATTGCCGCTGAAGATCGGGAACCTGGGACTCTGGCCAGGGTTGTCAAATGCCACCCAGGCCACGCCGCCCACCTCATCGGGCAGCCAGGAACGGAGCTGGATGACAGTGCTATAGGAGCACCACGGAACGCTCACGGTGCGGGTCCACTTCATCGCCGAGTCACCCATGGCATAGAACATGGCCAGCTGCTCATTGGTAATCCACGGGTTGGCAACGGGAGATACAATGCTGTCAGGCTCATTCTCAACAAGGTTGCCCTGCTTGTCCTTGCGCTTGGGGTTAGGTATCTTGTGACGGGCGCTCAGGTCAAGCGGTGTGCCCTCATAGTAGCTTCCCAACAGCCTGGACACATCCTCGACGCTCACTTTCTTGTCGGGTTTGATGCTCAGCGGCAGGTTCTCGATGCTGTCGGTCAATCCCAGCGACGGAGCCAACTGCTGCATGATGTACAGCTCGCGCAGGCTGTAATTCTTCACTTCCTTGAGGTAGTTTGCGCCACTATAAGCTTTCCAGAAGCAGAAAGGTTCCTTGCCGTCCCAGAGCTTCAGCTTCTTGGCCACGTCAAACACGTTGTCCGATGCCATGTAGTGGTCAGGGTCGTTCAGGTCGATAGCCCCGATGCGGGAAATGTTGGCCGAAACGGTCACTTCATCGTCGGGGATGCGAACGGCGGCCCAAACTCCGCCCAGCTTCTTGGGACCCTCGCCAAAGACCTCAAAGATCCAAGCCTCGTTCTTGTCGGCAATCGTGAGGCACTCGCCACTGTCGCCATAACCATATTTCTTGACCAGTTCGCCCATCAGCCTGATGGCGCCACGGGCAGTGGAACAACGTTCCAGGGCTATGCGGGCCAATTCTTCGATCATGAACATGCCCTTGACGTTACGCAGGGTGTCACGGCCCGATATCGTCGTCTCGCCCATGGCCAGCTGTTTCTCGTTCAGGCAGGGATAGGCTGTGTCCAGAAAGCGGTAGGTGTGACGCACCTGGGGTATTACGCCCAAGCGAGGCATGTTGGCACTATCGCCGGCCGAATAGGTGTGAAAACGGTTTTTATACACAGCGGTGACCGTGTCCCGATCATAGTCACGGGCGGGCACGATGGCCATCCAAGTACGGTAACGGGCATCGCAGGTGTGCGAGGTGATAACAGAGCCATCGGCGCTTGCTCTTTTTCCCACCATGATACTGGTACACGACTCGGTCATGCGCTCAGCATCGTCCTGGGCATTGAGGCTCATAGCAAATGCCATCAACAAGATGGCCGATAGGATAAACTTCTTCATTGTTGGTTGTATGGTAATCTATGGTTAGTTCTTTAGCGTGATTTCCAGAATGGTGTCAACACCGGTTGGGATTTCCGGCAGGGCAATAGTCACACCGTTGCCCGAGGCCGTGTAGCGCAACTGGCGCTTGTCGCTGAACAGGGTCACTCGCTTCACTTGCTTGCTGCTCAGCGGCAGGTACAAGGCATCGTCCTTGAGGTTGAGGATGTGGACATACAGCGTGTTGCCTCGCTGGGTGGTCACGCCCCAATCGTGAGGAGCGATGAGACCGCCACGCGTGCCGTAGATGCTCTCTCCGTTATGGCGCATCCACTCGCCCAACTGGTGCAGCCGCTCGACAGCCTCGGTCGGCAGGCAGCCATCAGGACGCGGACCCACGTTGATAAGCAGGTTGCCGTTGCGACCGGCAGCTCGCACCAGGGTTTGTATAATCTCATCACCGCTCTTGTAGTCCTTGTCGGTGATGCGGTAACCCCATGTGCGGTTCATCGTCATGCAGGTTTCCAGCGGCAGCTGGCTGATGCCGTTATCGCCCGAATAGCCCGCTGTGTTCTCGCCTGGCACATCCTGTTCAAAGATTTGGATGTCCTCACCCGGGAAGGGCACCTCATGATGGTTATTGCCAATGAGGCAAGCGGGCTGCAAGCTGTGGATGAGCGCATACTGCTCGTCGAGTTGCCAGTCAAACGGCACGGGATCGGTGTCATGCTCCCACTTGCCGTCAAACCAGATGGCGCCCACGGGGCCGTAGTTGGTGAGCAATTCGGTCAGCTGGTCGTTCATGAACTTATAGTATTGTGGCCAGTTGGTCGTCGCGGGGTCGTGCGGCAATTGCTCCTGGTGGCGTCCCAGCGGGTAGTCCAGGCGGTGCCAATCGAGATGTGAATAATAGAAGTGCAACTTGATGCCGTGGCGCTGGCAGGCATCGGCCAGTTCCCTCAGAACATCGCGCTTGAACGGGGTGGCATCGACGATGTTGTAGCCGCTGGCCTCGCTCTTGAACATCGAGAAACCGTCGTGATGACGGGAAGTGATGGTGATGTAGCGAGCCCCGGCATCCTTGATGACGCGCACCCACTCGTCGGCATCAAATCGTGAAGGATAGAATCCCGCTGGCAACTGGGCATACTCATCGCGGTCAATGCGCTTGTTGAGCATCACCCACTCGCCGTCGGCAAGCATCGAGTAGACGCCCCAGTGGATAAACACGCCCAGCTTGTTGTCCTGGAACTCTTCACGAGCACTAAGGTTTTCACGTGACGGCTGGTAAGTGGATTGCTGAGCGGCAGCGCCAAGCAAGGTCAACGCGGCTAATGATATCGCAAGCCGAATTCTTTTCATCATCATTGCTTTGATTTTATTTTTTGATTCTCTTCATGAATCGATGGGTTTTCACAATCAACCAGGTAAGCAACAACAGGAGAGCCAGAAATGCCCCTATCGCAGCCCCTGCATACCAAGGTGCCTTGTCCAGTAAATCGCTGAAGATGGGCGAGATATACTCTTTCATCAGCGGCGCGATGCTTTCGCGCTGCGCCTTCAACGGGTCATTGACGAGCTTGATGGTGTCGCCCAGAAACATCGTGGCGCGTTGGGTCGACTCATAGGCCGGCCAGTAATGTGACGGTGTGCTGGGGTTGCCAGTCGCGGCAAAATTCACCCACATCTGCTGCACCTCGGCGGCAAGAACAGGATTATGGCGGTCGCCCATTTTGATCTGCTTGCCGGTATTGAGGACATAGGACATCTCGGTGCCGTGGCAAGCCCCATAGGCTGGTGAACTCAACGCTTTGGTCCAGTAATACATATAGGTCTTGCCACCCGACGCCGCATGTCGCTGGGCCATCTCGATGGCCGGACCGCGGAACATCAGGTCGTTCAACAACTCGGCGGCAGGCCATGGCTTTTCATCGGGGACGACCTTGAGGAAACGCTCAAGGCTATTGCGCAGCTCATCATTAAGCGACATGGCGATATAGCGGCCCCACAGCTTCACGGCAAGTTCAAATCGTTCCTCACCGCCCATGGCATCAATCCAGAAGCACGACTCGTCACTATTGGAACCAAGCAGCATATCGATGCCTGCATTAAAGCCGTCAAAACGGCTATACGGATCCTCAGGAATGACCACGCCGTCACGCTCGGGAAAACGGTAGAACTCGCCCACCTCATCGTTCAGAGCGATGATTTTGTCCTGCGAGAGGGCCTGGAGATCGGCAACCGTCTTGGCGCCAGTAGCATCGAGCACCATCCGGGTCAACCTTTGGCAGTCCTCACGGCTACTGGTAAAGGCCACGCTGCCACTCTGGGCAATAATGCGGTTAAAGAGTCCCTGCGCCTCGTCGATACTGGCAAGTATCGAGACACTCCCGCCCCCTGCCGAGTGGCCGAACAGGGTCACGTTGTCAGGATTGCCGCCAAAGGCTCTGATGTTGCGCTTCACCCAACGCAGTGCCTCTACCTGGTCAAGGATGCCCAGATTGCCACTACGAGAAAAGGCCTTGCCGTCGGGCAGGGATGAGAGGTCAAGGAAGCCGAGCAGTCCCAAACGGTAGTTGATCGACACCAGCACGACCTCGGGGTGGGCTTTGACAAACGCATCGCCCCAATCCCGCGGATTGACCGTGCCATTGCTCACATAGGAGCCGCCGTGAATCCACACCATCACGGGGCGGCGGGCCATACGCATGCCATCGGCCGCTGTCCACACGTTTAGCGTCAAGCAATCCTCTCCCTGGGGGTAGAGCGAAGCGGCACTGACCTGGCTGCGCGTCTGTATCGAGCTATGCCCAAAGTATTTCGCCTCGCGCACCAGTCGGCTATCTGGTTCTGGTTTTGGCTCCTTCCAGCGACGGTCGCCGGTGGGCTGCAGCGCATATGGTATCCCCTTGAATGACAGCAAAGCACCGTCACGCTGGCCGACAAATACGCCATTGGCCACCTCGACAGCAAGCGAGTCGGGATAATCGCCCTCAATCACCTTGTTCTGGCCATAAAGTGCCGTCATCTCCTGCTCCAGGACCGACGGCTCTTGCGGCGGCTGCTCCTGCTTGGAGGCACATGCTCCCAGCAGCACAAGCATCATCACATATATCTCAATACGTTTCATCATATTAGCAACATTATGAGCACAAAGGTAGTGAAAGTTGGGCAGAACAGCAAAAAATGAGCCCAGCCATCACTTATCCGCAAGAATTATTGTACCTTTGTACCCAAATATCAAAACGCAAAAGAATATGGGACTGTTCAAGAAATTATTCTCACGAGAGAAGAAAGAAACGCTCGATAAGGGCTTGGAAAAGACCAAGCAGGGTGTGTTTGAGAAAATCAAGCACGCAGTGGCCGGTAAATCAACCGTTGACGACGACGTGCTCGACAACCTGGAGGAGGTGTTTGTCACCAGCGACGTGGGCGTCGAGACCACTGTCAAAATCATCGACCGTTTGCAGGAACGTGTGGCTCGCGACAAGTACGTTGGAACCGATGAGCTGAACGAACTGCTATGTGATGAAATCTCACAAATGCTCGCCGACAACAACAATGCCGAACTCGAGGACTTCACCGTGTCCGAGGAAAGCAAGCCCTATGTCATCATGGTCGTGGGTGTGAACGGTGTGGGAAAGACCACCACCATCGGCAAGCTCGCCTACCAGTTCAAGCAAGCCGGCAACAAGGTCGTGCTGGGTGCTGCCGACACCTATCGCGCCGCTGCCGACGAGCAGCTCGAGATTTGGGGCAACCGCGTCGGTGTTCCCGTCATCAAGCACAAGATGGGCACCGACCCTGCAGCGGTGGCCTATGACGCAGTGCAGAGCGCCAAGGCTCAGAATGCCGACGTCGTCATCATCGACACGGCTGGACGCCTGCACAACAATGTGAGCCTCATGAACCAATTGACCAAAATCAAGAACACCATGCGCAAGGTGCTTCCCGATGCGCCTCAGGAAGTGCTGCTGGTGCTTGATGGCTCAACAGGACAAAACGCATTTGAACAAGCCAAGCAATTCTCGGCAGCGACCGAGGTCAACGCGCTTGCCATCACCAAGCTTGACGGCACGGCCAAGGGCGGCGTGGTCATCGGCGTGAGCGATCAGTTCCAGATTCCCGTCAAGTACATCGGCCTGGGCGAACAGATGACCGATCTGCAGATTTTCAACAAACGCGAGTTTGTAAAATCGCTGTTCGGCGTCAACAAGGACTAATCATCCTAAAGTATCTGGATTATATCTGGAGAACATTCATGAGAAAAAACAAGATTGACATCATCTCGCTGGGCTGCTCCAAGAACCTTGTGGACAGCGAGCACTTGATGCGCCAGTTCCAAGCCGCCGGCTACAACGTGGCCCACAATGCGAACCGCATCGATGCCGAGACGGTTGTCGTGAACACCTGCGGCTTTATAGCCGACGCCCAACAGGAGTCCATCGACACCATCCTGCGGCTGGGCGAGGCCAAGCAGCAAGGCAAGATCCGCAACCTCTTCGTCATGGGGTGCCTGTCGGAACGGTTCCGAGCCGACCTTATCGAGGCCTTGCCCGAAGTGGACCGCTTCTATGGCAAGTTTGACTGGAAAGGCATGCTCAACGACTTGGGCCACGCCTACCGCGATGACCTGGCCCACGAGCGTTGCCTCACCACTCCAGCCCATTACTGCTACTTGAAGATTTCTGAGGGTTGCAACCGCTTTTGCTCCTTTTGCGCCATCCCTCTCATCACCGGCCGCCACACCTCGATACCCATGCAGCAATTGCTCGACGAGGTGAAACGGCTAACCCAGCAAGGTGTCAAGGAGTTCAACGTGATTGCCCAAGACCTGAGTTCCTATGGCATGGATCTTGAAGGACGCATGATGCTGCCCGAACTCATCGACCGCATGGCCGACATCCAGGGCGTGGAATGGATACGCCTTCACTATGCCTACCCCACCCAATTCCCTTACGATGTCTTGCCTGTTATGGCCAGCCGTGACAACGTGTGCAGCTATCTCGACATCGCCCTGCAGCACATCAGCGACAAGGTGTTGACCAACATGCGCCGACACATCTCACGCCAAGAGACCCTCGACCTCATCGACCGCCTGCGCCGCGAGGTGCCCGGCATACACATCCGCACGACCCTGATGGTTGGGTTCCCTGGCGAGGGCGAGCAGGAGTTTGAAGAACTCATGGACTTCACCCGCAAGGCTCGCTTTGAACGCATGGGAGCATTTGCCTACAGCGAGGAAGCCGGCACCTGGGCTGCCAATAATCTTGAAGACACCATCCCCGACGACGTCAAGCAAGACCGTCTGCAACGACTCATGGCCCTGCAGGAAGGCATCTCGCTCGACATACAGGAGCGCAAGGTGGGACAGACCCTGCACGTGATTGTTGACCGTGAGGAAGAAGACTATTACATTGGGCGCAGCCAGTGGGACAGCCCTGAAGTTGACCCCGAAATCCTTATCAACAAGGAGAAGCCGCTTGTTGTCGGCGACTTCGCCCAAGTACTCATCACCCAAGCCCTGCCCTTTGAGCTCATTGGCTCACCCCAATAATCGCTTCTTGATTCAACAAGCCCCGCTTGATTTCCGCGATCGTTACGCAAACGATTGCGCAACATTTTATTGAAAAACACATGTTTTAAATAATGTATTATTAAAAAAATATTTAATTTTGAGGCAACCTAATAGTTTCAGGTAACCAAAAACAAACCAACTTTTTTTGTTTAACTTAATAACCAAATTACAAGATGAAAAGATTAACGTTAATTTTATCTATGATGCTTGCTCTCGTTGGCTTGAAAGCCAATGCGGCAATGTACATCGTGGGTACCAGTCCCTTTGGCGGTTGGAACCCAGCCGCTGGCTTAGAAATGGAACTTCAAGCCGACGGCTCGTACTCATTAGATGCAACTCTGACAACAGATGCAACCATCTATTTCATTTTCACCGAGGCAATTGGTGACTGGACTGCCGTCAACGGCAACCGCTGGGATCCGGGTACGGGCAGCGACTTGACCGTCCAGTCCGAAGTGGAATTCACTGCAGTAAAAGGTAACACTGACAAGTCATTTAAGTTCACTGGCACGATTGGTGAGAAGTATACCTTCACATTCAATCCGAACACCGCAAAGGCCATGGTCAGTGGCTATGTAGAACCCATTACAGAGATCATCTACACTGCTCTCGGTAACAGCGCCGATATCTTTGGTGAGACATGGAATACTGGACTGACACAGAATGTCATGACTCTTGATGAGACCGACGGTCTGTACAAGCTGGTTAAGAATGGCGTTGAGATTGCAGGTGGTTTCACCCTGGAATACAAGGTTCATGACAATCTGGGCAACTGGTATCCCGATGGCCCCAACCAGACGTACTATTTTGAAGAGTCCGGCACTTACGACCTGACCTTCACCTTTAACGCTGGGACCTCGGAAGTTGGCCTTATCGTCACTAAGGTTAGCGACGGTCCCGAGGTGAATCCTCTCACCGGCAATCTCTACATGATGGGTCAAGTGAATGGCAATGGCTGGGCTGGCAACGTTGGTGTTCCCATGGCTACTGCTGATGAAAACATCTTCACGCTGACCGACGCTGTTATTGCTGACGCAAATGAGGGCTACGGTTACTTCAGCTTCGCTTCTAAGCTTGGCGCCGATGAGAATGACTGGGCATTCCAGGCCTATCGTCGTGGTTCGTTGGCCAACGACACCATCATTGAGGCTGGTGTTCTTACCCAACTTGCCGCTTGGGGCACCTCCAATGCCTTTAGGGCTCTTGCCGGCACCTATGACGTGACCGTTAACCTGAGTGACGGCACAGTACTTCTCACGGCCAAGGAAACTCCCCAACCCCAGGTTGACCCGCTTTACATCATGGGCGACATGGAAGGCTACACTTGGGATGCCATCCACGGCGTGGAGATGACCTATGACGCCGCCAATAGCGTTTACAACGCAACAATTAATGTGGTTAATGCCCAGAATGCCGAGGTTGGCTACATTGGCTTCACCAAGATGCTGGCCAACGAGGAGAGCGCTACCCCATGGGATGACATCAAGGACTACCGTTTCGGCCCCATGTGCGTGGATGAGAACTGGCTGATGACCGAAGACCTCCTGGGCGTTCCTTGCGAACTTGACCTCGAGGGCGAGGCTCACTCTATCGCAATTCCCGCAGGCAATTGGGCTGTTACCGTCGACTTGGCTAACGGCACCTTCACCATCAACGGCACCTGGCCCACCGACACCGTCACCCCTGAGCCCGAGGTAGTTTACACCATTGTTGGTTCCGAGTCTGCATTTGGCACCAATTGGGATCTCAACAACGAGAACAACACTATGGTTCTTGACCAGGAGACCGGTCTTTATACCTGGAGTAAGGAAGAGGTTGTCCTCTATGGCGGCTTCGGCTTCAAGATTGTTCAAGACCACAGCTACACCAACTCATGGCCCGAGAACGACTATATTGCCAACCTCCCCGAGGGCGAAGGCATTTACACTGTGGCCATCACCTTCAACGCCGAGACCAAGGAGATCACTTGCAACCTGACCAAGACTGGTGATGCTCCCGCTATCACCCACACCTACACTGTTGCCGGTACCAGCAACCTGTTCGACTCCTTCTGGGCCGAGGCCGACGAGACCAATGATATGGTCATGAGCGAGGAGGAAGAGGGCCTGTACATCTGGACCAAGAACGATGTTGCCCTTGAAGCTGGCGACACTATCGAGTTCAAGATTGTTCAAGACCACGCTTGGAGCGTTAGCTGGCCTGCCAACAACCGGAGAGAGGTTATCGGTGAAACTGGTACCTATGATGCAGTGATCACCTTCAAGCCTGCAACTGGCGAAATCACCTGCACCCTGAACAAGCAGGGCGACCACACCTACACTGTTGCCGGTGCTCCCGCAAGCATCTTCGGAACTGAGTGGGATGAGACCAACACCGAGAATGACATGACGCTGGGCGAGGATGGCCTCTACATCTGGACCAAAGCTATTGAGGTTGCCGACACTACCGTTATCGAGTTGAAGGTTTGTGAGGACCACTCATGGAATAACAGCTGGCCCGAGGGTTACGCATTCAACGCATCAGTAACCGTTGCTCCTGGCAGCTATAACCTGATTGTAACCTATGATCCTGAGACCCACTATGTCACTGTTGTCGCCGAAGAGCCTTGGCAGCTTGGTGACGTGAACCATGACCACACGGTGAATGTGGCCGACGTTACCGCTATGATCCAGTTCGTGCTGGGCAACACTCCCGAGGTGTTCTTCCCCGAGCAGGCTCAAATCAATGGTGACTCCGACTTCAACGTTGCCGACGTTACTGCACTGATCCAACTCGTGCTTACTGGAAGTAACAATTGATTTAGGACCCCTCTTTTAACGAGATAGACACAGCAGGAGGCGCTTCAAAGCGAAGCGCCTCCTGTTTCACTTGGTTAACGGCTCGGCGTAAACCTGCCGCATGGAGATTGAAGTTCAAGTTCTGCCAGAGCTAACCAGGCAGCCCCACTATGGCAGTCATGGCAAGAGAAACTTACCGGCAGTTGTAGTCCACACAGGCTCGCGATTGCTTCACATCCTTGATGATAGCTGCGGCTGCGACATGGGCTGGATGGGCTGCATAGGTGGCCACATCGGCCATTGTGGGAACGATAGCCGTGAGAACGATGTCCCAATCCTCGCCAGGGTTCTCGTTAAGAGCGACCTCAATGCTCTGCAGAACGTCGATCTGCTCGGGGAGAGCATCCAGGGCATCCTTGAATCTCGAGGCAGTCTCACGCCTGAGCTGGTCACTGCCCTGCAATTTAAACATAACGATGTGCTTGACCATTGTTCTAAGTTTAAGAGTTTAGGAAGTCAGAGATGTAGATGATGGGAAATTGTCGATGGTAAAATCAACATAAAAAAAGGCACCGACCTTGTGGAGAGGGCCGGTGTCTTCATCATTATCATGTTGTTTTATTACTCAGCAGCGGGAACTTCACCCTCGGCAGGAGCATCTTCACCCTCGGCGGTCTCCTCAGCGCCTTCCTCAGCAGCCTTGGCGGCAGCGAGTGCAGCCTGGTGAGCAGCCTCCTCGGCCTTGCGAGCTGCGCGCTCGGCGGCAAGCTCTTCAGCATTCTCGGCGATCACCTCGAAGGGGATCTCAACGGCAACCTCCTTGTGCAGGCGCACGATACCGGTGTACTTGCCCGGCGTCTTGATGGTCTCGTGAACACTCACGATCTTGCGGTCAACATTGTGACCAGCGGCGAGCAGAGCCTCATGCACCTGAGCAGCGCCAACCGAACCGTAGATGGTGCCCGTGGGGCTCACCTTGACGGGGATGGTCAGGGAAACGCCCTCAAAGGCCTTGGCAGCCGCCTCGGCATCAGCTTTCACTTTGGCGAGCTTGTGAGCCTGCTGGCGCAGGTTCTCGGCATGCACCTTCAATGCGCTGGGAGTGGCCAGGACAGCCTTGCCCTGAGGAATGAGATAGTTGCGGCCATAGCCGTTCTTCACTTCCACAACGTCGTTCTTGAAACCAAGATTGACGATATCTTCTTTCAATATAATCTTCATAATGTATTCCTCCTTTGTGTAATCGGGTTGTTATTTCATCAAGTCGGTCACATAGGGCAGCAATGCCAGATGACGGGCACGCTTAACGGCCTTGGCCACGCGACGCTGGAACTTCAGCGAAGTACCGGTGATGCGGCGGGGCAGGATCTTGCCTTGCTCGTTGAGGAACTTCTTCAAGAATTCGGGATCCTTGTAGTCGATGTACTTGATACCACTGCGCTTGAAACGGCAGTATTTCTTCTTACGGGTGTCAACCGACAGGGGAGTAAGATAGCGGATTTCGCCCTGGTTGTAGGGCCTCTGTTGTTCTTGTGCCATTGTTTTTACCTCCTAATTTAAGTTTTACTCTTTGGTTTCTTCATTGTCCTGGGCAACGGGTGCCTCAACAGCTGCGGGAGTCTCCTCGGCTACTACAGGTGCGGCCTCGGCGGCAGCCTCCTGAGCGGCGCGCTCTTCCTGCTTGGCCTTGCGCACGGCACGACGCTTGATAGCGTACTCGGCAGCGAACTTGTCCAGACGGAAGGTGAGGAATCGGATGACCTTCTCATCGCGACGGAAAGCGGTTTCCAGCTTGTCAACGATGGTGGATCCACCCTCAAACTCGATCAGGGTGTAAAAACCAGTGTTCTTGTTCTCAATGGGATATGCGAGCTTGCGCAGTCCCCAGTTCTCTTCGTTCTCGATGGTGGCACCGTTGTCGGTGAGCACACTCTTGAACTTTTCTACCGTTTCCTTCATCTGATCATCAGACAAAACGGGAGTTAAAATGAAAACGGTTTCGTACTTGTTCATAAATCGTTTAAAATAAGTTGATTAATAAAAATTTCGCATAAAAGCGGTGCAAAGTTACACAAAACTTTTGAACTGACAATCAAATATCTGAATTTTTCTGCTTTTCATCCTTTCAAAAACCATGTTGAGAGCCATTAGCCTTCACCATAGACTTCTAATCAACAAACCGCCACCGGCTTTTAATCTTTAACAAAAAAGCGAAAACCCATTAAACATATTCACCGGTTTCAAGTCTAAATATCAGAAAAGCAAAATATTGTTTAACTTCTAAAATGCAGACATTATGAAAAAGTTATTGATACTGGCAGTGCTTTTCAGCTTTTCAGCTTCTCAGCAGCCTCTACTGCACTTGCCCAGACACAAAACAACGAGGCACAGAAGATAAACACAGCCCAAACGACCGATGCCACCAAAGAGCGCGCCCACATTGCCAAGGAGAAGGCCATGTTATCAAGGGAGAAGAATGAGAAATCCACTCAGACCAACCAGCTGAAGGCGACCAAGCAGCAACAACAGGCCAATGAGGCGAGAAAGGAAAACGAGAAACGCGAGAAGGCGGCCCAGCAAAAGATAATTGGGACTCAGAACCAGAAAAAGAGAAGCGACAGCAACGACAAGGAAACCGTTAAGCGCTATCGAGCTACCGAGAGACTCACCACAGCCGAAAAGGCTCTGCACGAGGCCGAAGACTTCAAAGCCCAAGCCCAAGACGCTTACATCTCGCTGCAGCAGAAGCACATGCAAGAGAGGGAAATGCTCAAGAAGAAGCACGCCCAGGAGCGAGTAGCAGGTGCAACCGACGCGCTGATTGCCCGACAAGACCAGGAAATGAACGAACTCTTTGCAAGACAGGCCAGTGAGCTGGATGCAGCAAAAAGAGATCGTGACAACGCCGTCAAGCGATATAATCGAGCAGTCACCGAGTTCAACAAGGCCCGCTCCAACATGAGCAAATACCTATAACCCCCGAGGCCTAACAAACTAAATACGACCCGCCGATGGTATTGCCGTCGACGGGTCGTATTTTTTCTTGAGCCACTTTTCGAGACCTAACGGTTGAGGGCGATGTTGATGACTCTGATGTATTCCTGCTCGGGATAAAGCCCCATGACATTCTTAGGCTCGCCCTCGAGCGGGCAAATGAGCAGATAAGGGATGCTGCGGATCTGGAAGACGTCGGCAATGTCGCTGTTCTCGTCAACATTAATTCGGTAGAAGTCCACCTCGCCCTGGTAGTAGTGGGCGATGTTGCGCAGGATGGGCTCGAGCCGCTTACACGGCTGGCACCAGTCGGCATAAAAATCCACTACCACGGGGCGCTCATTCAGCATGACCCAATCTCGTGCGGAATAGTCGGCTATGACCAACTTGAACTCGTCCTGGGTGATGGGATGGACAGTATAAACTGTATCGATATTCTCAACAACCTGCTGCTGAGCGTTGGCAACAATCGTCATCACCAGCATCAACATGAGGGGAATCAGCTTCTTCACTTTGGCAATTTTCTCTTTATCTCTTATTATCGTCTCTCTATCGCTACTGGTGCGCCTTGCGCAGCAAGTCATTGACGGTCTTAACCGGGTTGAACGTATCGATGGGCACCTCGACAAACACGGTGTTCCAGTTACTCATCGAGCCATTCCACAGGCCAGGCAGCTCCAGAGCCTTGATTTCCACGCCGTCCTTGCTCTTTGTGCTAATGAAACCGGTCTCAGCATCGACAAACTTGCGCAAGTCAAACTTGACGCCCTTATAATCCTTGATGTAGCACACCAGGTCAACGGGATTGAAGTGGGTTCCTCCCTTCATCATCTCGACTGCTGAGGGGTCCTCGGGATTGATTTGCGCCGACTCGAGGATTTGCGGCGAGGCCGAGCCGTCGGCATTATAAGCCAGGTAAGGGCCACCGCCAGGTTCACCCTCGTTGGGCACGACACCACACACGCGGATGGGGCGGTTGAACTTGTCACGCAACCAGGCGGCAAGGGCTGCATCATCCATGTCGGCGGTTGCGGCATCGGTGATACAGAGCGTCTGGCGTGCATAGCGCAGCATGGCTTTGAGGTCGCCGCTCTTGACATTGTCTTTGTCGAGCTGCTCAAGGTATTTTTTGATCTGCCGCTGCACAGTGACCAGATAACCCGCAAGCACCTTCTTGTAACGCGTGGTTACCGACCGCAAACGCAGGGGCACGACGTTGTCCACGTTCTTGATGAAAACGACATCGGCATCTCGTTCGTTCAGGTTCTCGAGCAGTGCTCCATGGCCGGCGGGGCGGAAGAGCAGGTTGCCGTTTGCATCACGATAGGGCGTGTTGTCCATGTTGACGGCGATAGTGTCGGTCGAAGCCTTCTGTTCGCTCAACGAGATGTCATATTTCACGCCCCACACCTTCTCCATCAGGGGCACCTTGGCCTTGATGAGACGCTCAAATCCTGCGCGGTGCTCGGGCGACACAGTGAAGTGGATGCGCACACGGCGACTGCTATCGGCGGCATACTGGGCACCCTCCTCAAGGTGCTCCTCGAGCGGAGTGTGGACCGTGCCGGCTGCAGCACGATGGAACTTGAGCAGAGCCTTGGGCAGGGCTCCATAGTTCATGCCATCGGGCAGCAAGAGCGCACGCAGCACCTCGGCATATCGGCCAGCCTCGATCAACTCGGCCACATTGCTCTTGTACAGATTGACGCAGGTCTTGTTCAGTTGCGGGAAGAACGCAAACTGGGTAATGCCCTCAAAGAACTGACGCTCGAAGTCGGTTTCAGGCACCGACTTGTTCTCGTTGATAAAGGCAAACAGGTTCTTGAACATGCGGCTCGCGGCACCCGATGCCGGCTGGAATTTCTCGATAGTGGCACCTGTGGTTTGGAAATCCTTCCACGCCTTGACACACTGGGTCTGTTGTTTGGCATCAAGACGGGTGATGCCTTTTCCCACTGTAGCGGCAGCTTCAAGCCTGAGCCACGGGAAACCGGTCTCAAAACGCTTGAGTTGGGCCTCGATGACGGGCTCTGAGATGCCCTTCGAAGCCATCAGTTTTTGGTCATTCTCGTTAAACATATCCATGAGGTTTTTAAATTTTCTCCAAAATTACATTTTTAGTGACGTTCATGCAAACAATCTGCAACAAAAAGGCTAAATTTGCCCAAAAATTATCTAATGGACACACTCATGCCATACTTCACACCCGATGAACTCCCGCAGTTGCTGCAGCTCGTCAAGGACCTTAACGACAAGCTGGGCAAGCACTTGACGTGCCAGGACATCAACACTGTCCACCGCATGATTGAGCGGGGCATCGTCGAGGCAGGAATCTTCAAACGTGACCAGTACGGACTGAATCCTGTGATACGACACCTGCGCACGGCTCTCACCTTGTGCGAGAGCATTGCTCCCGACCGAACAATGGTCATCGCGACGATCATCTACAACCTGTGCCGCAACAACTACCTGGACGTCAAGGGCGTGCGTGCAGCGTTCGGCGATGACATCGCCCATGTGGTACACGGGCTGCTGCACGTGGCCCCGCTCTACAAGAAACAGGCTGCCGTCGAGAATGAGAACTTCCACCGGCTATTGCTCACGTTTGCCGAGGACGTGCGAGTGATCCTTATCATGACTGTCGACCGCTTGGCTCTGATGCGTGCCATCAATCACCATCCCAACGAGAAATTTGTACACGAGATAGCCAGTGAGTCGCGCTACCTGTATGCCCCGCTGGCACACAAGCTGGGCTTATATGCCATCAAGACCGAGTTGGAAGACCTCTCCCTCAAATACCTGAACCGCAAGGTTTTCACTCAAATTGCCAACCGCCTGCAGGAAACCAAGCAGGAACGCGACCAGTATGTCAAGGACTTCATCAAGCCCATCGACGAGCGGCTCCAGCAAGAGGGACTGCATTATGAATTGAAGGGGCGCACCAAATCGATCAACAGCATCTGGCAGAAGATGCAGAAGCAAGGTGTGGACCTGGGAGGCATCTATGACCTTTTTGCCATACGCATCATCCTGGACACGACTCCCAGGGACGAAAAGCGCACCTGCTGGCTCGCCTACTCCATCGTCACCGACATCTATAAGGCCAACCCGTCGCGCTTCAAGGACTGGATTACCATCCCCAAGAGCAACGGCTATGAGTCGCTGCACATCACTGTTTACGGCCCGGGCAACAAGTGGGTAGAGGTACAAATCAGGTCGCGGCGCATGGACGAGACCGCCGAGCGCGGTGTTGCCGCACACTGGCGCTACAAGGGCATCAAGAGCGAGGGCGACGCCGACCGATGGATGAACGAGGTGCGCGAGATGCTCGAGGCCAGCGGACAGGAGGGACAGATGAGCCTGATGCGCAATATGGACACCAACTTGTACAACAACGAGGTGTTTGTATTCACCCCTAAGGGTGACCTCATCCGCCTGCCCCAGGGTGCAACTATTCTCGATTTTGCCTTTCACATCCACTCGCGCGTGGGGAGCACCTGCATCGGCGGCAAGGTTGACGGCAAGAACCAGAAAATCAACTACCGGCTCAAGAGCGGCGACACCGTCGAAATCATCACCTCGAGCACTCAAACGCCACGCCTGGACTGGCTGAACATCGCCGTGACCAGCCGTGCGCGCAACAAGATCAAGAACGCCATCAACGAGCGCCGTGCCCACCAGGCACAACTGGCACGCGAGACCCTGCAACGACGTTTCAAGAACCGCAAAATCGATCCCGACGACTCCACTCTGGCCCGCGTCATCAAGAAATTGGGCTACAAGACGACGACCGAGTTCTATGCCGCTATTCAGGAAGACATCATCGACGTCAACACCGTCGTTGAGCAATATGAGTCCCTCTCAGCCAAGCAGAACGAGGCTGCCACTCCCCGCGGCACAGCCGAGGGATTTGTGCTTCAGCAGCCCTTGCCGCACGATGAACGCATCGATGACGATATCCTCACCATCGGCGACGATGTCAAGGGCGTGAACTACAAGCTCGCCCGTTGCTGCAACCCCATCTACGGAGACCGCATCCAGGGCTTCATCGCCAGCGATGGTGCCATCAAGATACATCGCACCGACTGCAAGAACCTGCGCCACCTGCGCGAACGCTACCCCTACCGCATCATCCGCACTCGATGGACAGGGAAAGCCGGCAGCCAGTTTGTTGCCACGCTCAAGGTGCTGGGTCGCGACGACATCGGCATCGTCTCGTCAATCACCTCGGTCATCAACAAGACCGACAACTGCCTGTTGCGCAGCATTTCAATCCAAGCCGAGGGTGGCCTGTTTGAAGGAATGCTCAGCGTCAACATCAGTGACATCACACTGCTTGATGACCTGATCAAAAAAATCGTTAACGTCAAGGGTGTCAAGCAGGTGGACCGCATGTAAGACATCCTGTCATCACATCAACTATATCAAAGAATCAATCAAAACCATGTACAATAGAGAATATACTCCCGAAATGATTTCGGAACTGAAAAAGAATGAGATATTTGTATTTGGCAGTAATCTGGGAGGCTTTCATGCGGGCGGGGCTGCTCGAGTGGCCAACCTGAAATTCGGTGCGGTTTGGGGACAAGGCGTGGGGCTGCAAGGCCAGAGTTATGCCGTCCCAACGATGCACGGCGGCGTGGACGTGATTAAGCCCTATGTTGACGAGTTCGTCCAATTTGCCCTTGCCCACCCCGAACTCAAGTTCCTGGTCACACGCATTGGATGCGGCATTGCGGGCTTCACGGCTGCCGAGATTGCCCCATTGTTTGCCCAGACCATCGATATGGAAAACGTCATCCTGCCGCGCGACTTTGTTGCCGAACTGGTATGATGACATAAAGCATAGCACTCAGAATTCTGTTTTCCGCTCGACTTGCACTACTGTTGACTCCCGGGGGGAGCCGAAGGTAGGCGGCGTCTCGGGAAAACAAAATCAAAATTTTGTTTTCCGCTCGACTTGCACTACCTTTGTCCTCTCAATGGAAAATGGATTTTTGATAGCGGCACCGCACAGTGGCTCGGGCAAGACGACGATTGCTCGGGGGTTGATGGCACTCTTCGCTCTCAAGGGGCTTAAGGTTCAGCCATTTAAATGCGGGCCTGACTATATCGACACCAAGTTTCATGCCGCAGTGTGCGGTCGTCCCAGTGTCAACCTGGACACATTCATGGCAACACCTGGTCATGTGCAGGAACTCTATTCCCGCTATGGCTACGATGCCGATGTGTGCATCGTCGAGGGGATGATGGGCCTGTTTGATGGTTATGATCGCGACAAAGGCTCGTCGGCCGAGGTTGCCCAAGTGCTCGGTTTACCCGTAATACTTGTGGTGGACTCTAAATCGGCCGCCTACTCAATGGCCCCCTTGATTTCCGGATTTATCAATTTCAGGCCAGATGTGCACATCAGCGGAGTGATTTTCAACCGCGTGGGCTCAGAAAGACATTTTGCCATGCTGCAACAAGTGTGCGACGACTTGGGAGTGGAATGCCTTGGCTATCTACCCAAGAAGCCTGAGCTTGAGCAAGGCTCACGCTACCTGGGGCTTGACTTCAGCAAGGAACCCGAGAATAAGCTGCTGGTCCAATTGTTGGACACTCAGGTGCAATGGAAGCGGCTATTAGAACTCACGTGCAGAAATCACGCGGCACACATTCCAGTCCCTCAAGTCATGTCCAATGGCAGTGGTTACCCTTTGGTCGCACGCAACGAGGAGTCGTTTTCATTCATCTATCAAGAGAATATCGACACATGGGGGAATGTCAAGTTCTTTGACCCCGAGAATGATGTACCGTGCCTTGATGAGGTGTCGCTGCTCTACCTGCCGGGCGGCTATCCCGAGAAGCATCTTGACGCCCTGGTAAAAGCCGAGACGACAAGGCAAGCCATCAAGGACTATGCCGAGCGCGGCGGTCACATTATCGCCGAGTGTGGCGGCATGATGTACTTGTGTGAGAAGATAGTGACCGACGAGGGCGAGTTTCCCATGTGCGGCCTGCTACCTTATAGCATCACTGCCCGCAGTGAAGACCGAAGGCTCTCGCTGGGCTATAGGCGTTTCACGCTCGACGGCAAAGAGTATCGTGGCCATGAGTTCCACTATACCAGGTTTTTGGGCGATGTGCCGCCATCGGCCGCACAGGTCTATAATGCCAAGGGTGACCCAGTGCCCACGCCTGTCATCAGATACAAGAATGTACTGGCCAGTTATACCCATCTGTATCAATTTTAATCAAGCTTGATACAAAGTTAAGAGTTTATGGTTTAGAGTTTTGAGAGGTTTCTACTAAAGATAAAAACAGAGAATGAAACAGATTTATACCAAGACTGGCGATGAGGGCACAACCAGCCTGCGAGAAGGCGTGAGAGTGCTTAAGGATGACCCTCGCATCGAGACCAACGGCCAAATCGACCAGTTGAATGCCCACCTGGGCATCGTGCGGTCGATGCTCGGCGATGACATTGACAACCGTTACCTCATTCATGATGTGCAGCGTGAGCTCATGACGGTCATGAGCCACATCGCCACGCCCGACGGCAGCGTCAATCCCCGAGAGCTTCATGCCCAAGAGATTACAGCACGACTGGAACGGGCCATCGACCAAGCCAGCTACCAGGGTGGTTTTGTCGTGCCTGGAGGTAGCTCGCAGTTAGCGGCCTTTATCCATCTGGCACGCACCCAGGCTCGCACCGTCGAACGCCGCCTGTGGTCGCTGCATCGGGAACATCCCATCGATAAATTCATCTTGGTGATGATGAACCGCCTGTCCGATTATCTGTTTGTTTTAGCCAATGATAAAGAATGAATGCCATGAAACAACTACATTCAGTGATGTTTGCCGGGACAGGCAGTGACGTGGGCAAGAGCGTGGTCGCCGCAGCCTTTTGCCGCATTTTCAAGCAAGACGGTTACAGTCCCGCACCCTTCAAGGCGCAGAACATGGCGCTCAACTCCTATGCTACACCCGAGGGCTACGAGATTGGCCGCGCCCAGGCCGTCCAAGCCGAGGCAGCTGGTATCCCCTGTCACACCGACATGAATCCGCTGCTGCTCAAGCCACAGAGCGACCACACGTCGCAGGTCGTGCTGCACGGCCGTCCCATCGGCAACAAGAATGCCTATGACTACTGGCGCCGAGGCGCATCCGACATTGACTATCGCCGTGAAGTGTGCAACGCTTTTGACCGATTGGCAAGCCGTTACAATCCCATAGTGATGGAAGGCGCTGGCAGCATCTCGGAAATCAACCTGCGCGACACCGACCTGGTAAACCTGCCCATGGCACGCCACGCCCATGCCGACGTGTTTCTGGTGGGCGACATCGACCGTGGCGGCGTGTTTGCCTCGGTCTACGGCAGCATTGCCTTGCAGTCGCCTGAGGACCGCCACCTCATCAAGGGCATCATCATCAACAAGTTCCGTGGCGATATGCGCCTGTTTGACGAGGGACGCAAGATGCTCGAGGACATCTGCGGCGTGCCCGTGCTGGGCGTGATCCCTTATTTCAAAGATATCCACATCGAGGAAGAAGACAGCGTGGCCCTCGTGCAGAAGTCGATGCAGGCCGAGCGTGGAAAGGTCAACGTGGCCGTCGTGATGCTGCGACACCTTTCCAATTACACCGACTTCGACGCCCTGGAGCGCGACCCGCGGGTGCACCTGTTCTACACCAACAACACCGAGGACATCAAGAAAGCCGACATCATCATCCTGCCAGGCACCAAGTCAACCCTGCACGACCTGTATGAATTGCGGCGCAACGGCTGTGCACAAGCAATCGTCAGGGCGCATCGCGAGGGAGCAACGGTGTTGGGCATCTGTGGCGGTTACCAGATGATGGGTATGGAAGTGCTTGACCCCGATCATGTCGAGGGCGATATCGAGCGCTTGCCAGGCTTGGGCTTGCTACCCACCACTACAACGATGAATGATGACAAGCAAACGCGTCAAGTCTCCTGCCAGTATGGTACAGGCTACGAGATTCATCAGGGCGAGACACATCCCGTGGGAGATGCCATAGCCTCACCCCTACTCCACCTCAATGACGGGCGCAACGACGGCTACATCGTGGATGGGAAGTGCATGGGCACCTATGTCCACGGCATCCTCGACAACGCTCCTTTTGTCAATTTCCTGTTAGAGCCCTATAAAGCCAAGATTGCCGAGGGCGATGCCCCGTTTAACTATGCGGTATTCAAGGAGGAGCAGTACGACAAGCTGGCTGCCCATGTGCGCCAGCATGTCGACATGGAACAAATCTACAAAATACTACTTACCGACCATGATTGAAGGACACGGCGACGACCTGTATCGCTATGAGAATATAACGATGAACTTCAGTTCCAACATCTACAATGGGACTGACTTGAGCGCATTGGAGGCATTTTTGTCTTCCCGCATGGGCGTTGTTCGATCCTATCCCGAACCTTCGGCTGCTTCGCTGGAACTGATGATTGCCCACGACTGCGGCATCAGCCCTGATGAGGTATTGGTTACCAGCGGAGCAGTCGATGCCATCTACCTGATTGCCCAAGCCTACCGACATGAGGGCACCTGCCAAATCCTGCAACCCACGTTCAGGGAATATGAGGATGCCTGCCATGTGTTCGGTTTTCAGGAGCGGGAAGACGGTGCCCTGTGCTGGCTGTGCAACCCTAATAACCCATCGGGCCAAGTCTTGTCTGCCGATGAGGTCATGGCTATCGCAAAACGCCATCGGTTGCTGATCGTGGACCAGTCCTATGAGGACTACACGACTGCACCGCTGCCGACACCTGCCCAGACCGTGAAACACGGCAATATCATCCTGCTGCACTCGATGACCAAGCGCTACGCCGTTCCTGGCTTGCGATTGGGCTATGTTACTGCTACGGCCTCCATCATCAGTCGATTAAGGGCGCAGTACCGCCCTTGGGCCATCAACGCCCTGTCACTCGAAGCTGGCAAGTGGCTTGTTGAACAAGGCAAAACCGCCATTCCCGACTTGTCCTCCTATCTCGCCGAGACCCAACGCTTGCGCCAGGGCCTAAACAAGATTGACAACATCGAAACGATGGAAACGAGCACCAATTTCTTCCTGTGCACCATCAGGACTGCAACTGCCAGCGAGTTGAAGGAGTATTTGGCCCGTGAGCATGGCATCCTCATCCGCGACGCCTCCAATTTTACGGGCCTCACGCCGCACCACTTCCGCATCGCCACCCAGTCGCCAGCCGAGAACGATGCCCTGATCGCCGCCATCCGCTGTTTTGTGACTACTTATAACATAAATTAAACAAATGGCATCCGCATTGATACTGATTTTGCCGCTACTGTTGGGCTGGTTGCTGGATTTCATCTTTGGTGACCCAGTGCGGTTGCCGCATCCTGTCGTGTGGTTCGGAAAAATGATTTCCTTCGGGGAGCGCCGCCTGAACAAGGGTAAACACCGCATGGCCAAGGGTGCCGTGTTGTCTGTCGGCCTCATCCTGATGGTCTTTTTGGCCGTTTGGGGATTGAAACGGCTGGTTCCCAATATGGTGTTGTGGCTTGTGCTTGACACCATCATCATATTCTATTGCTTGGCAGGGACAACGCTCATCCGCGAGGTGCGTGACGTCTTCCTGGCCCTTGACCGATCGCTGGACGAGGGGCGCCGTCAAGTTGCCCGCATCGTGGGACGCGACACCACAGAGCTCACAGCCCAGGAGGTGCGCACTGCCGCCCTCGAGACCTTAGCCGAGAACCTGAGCGACGGCGTGATTGCACCGTTGTTCTGGTTGGCGCTGCTGGGAACGCCAGGCATGCTGGCCTACAAGATGGTCAACACCCTTGACTCGATGATCGGTTACCGCACCGAGCGCTACAGGCAATTTGGCTGTTGGGCCGCCCGCATCGACGACGTGGCCAACTTCATCCCTGCCCGCCTCACCGCTCTGCTCATGGTCATCGCTTCGGGCAGGTTGTCCCTGATGAAATTTGTCTGGCACAACGGCCGCCGTCACGCCAGCCCCAACAGCGGCTATCCCGAGGCCGCACTGGCAGGTGTGCTCAACTGCCGCTTTGGCGGTCCACACATCTATTTCGGCGAACTCTTCGACAAGCCCTATATAGGGGAGAATGAACGCGAGTTGACAACCCAAGACATGCGTACAGCTGTCCGCATCAACCGCATCGCCGAACTTCTCATGCTTGCTCTCACCCTCCTGCTTGTGGCGCAATCTTGATAAAGGATTAAAAAAACTTGATGTCTCAATCCCGCGGGGGGGTGCGACGATATGCCTTGGCCCTCTGCGGGCGGAATTGTTATTATCCTTCATGATTATTAGGTTGAGGCAATCGCGGAATGATGCTCCCCCATTGATCAAGAAGACATCCTTTTTAGGGGAAACCAGCGTCGAAGTGGAGTGGATTTGGGAAATAAGTGTTACTTTTGCACCACCAAACCAAAAAGAAGACTTATGATTAAATTCTGCGTGCGATTAGTGCAACGTTGGTTGCCGGAACCGTTTATTTTCGCCATACTGCTCACATTTGTAGCCGCATTGATAGCAATGCCATTATGTCATCAGACCCCTCTCGAGGTGGTTGAGCACTGGGGGGGCGGCGTATGGAATTTGTTGGCGTTTGCCATGCAGATGGCACTGGTTCTTGTCTGTGGATCGACCCTGGCGGCTGCTCCGGTTGTCAAGCGGGCCATCGATGCAATGGCTCGCTTGCCCAAGAGTGCCCCCGCCGCCATCGCTCTGGTAACTGTGGTTTCGGCATTAGCCTGCTGGCTCAACTGGGGCTTTGGACTAATCGTGGGAGTCGTGTTCGCTAAGGCAATAGCACGACAGCGATCTGATGTTGACTACCGCCTTCTTATCGCATCGGCCTACAGTGGATTCGTGGTGTGGCATGCCGGCATCTCCGGCTCCATCCCCCTCACGATGGCCACACCTGGCGATGCTCTCGCCATGGCTACCAATGGCGCGCTGACCGACCCTGTGCCCTTGGCGCAAACCATCCTCAACTGGCACAATATAGCGACTGTGCTGTTTGTGATCATCGGCATCACCGTTGCCAACACACTGATGCACCCCAAGCAGGGCGTCCTCACCATTGACCCCGCGCTCCTGAAGGAAGATGAGCTTATCGCATCCAACGTTTCCACTACCGGCAAGACACCTGCTCAACGGCTCGAACAGAGCAAATTGCTCTCATGGCTCGTGGCACTGATGCTTGTGTCCTATCTCGTGATTCATCTTGTAGTGCGCGGTGCCGGATTGGACCTGGGCGGGGTCATCATGATATTCCTCGCACTGGGACTCTTGCTGCATTCCACACCAGTTGATTATGTGCGCGCCTTCGCAAAAGCGACCACAGGTGCTGCCGGCATTATCTTGCAATTCCCCTTCTATGCCGGCATCATGGGCATCATTACAGGCATCGGCGCCAGCGGCATCAACCTGGGCGGAGTCATGGCCGAAGCCTGCATTCGCATCAGCAATCCTGTTACCTATCCGTTACTCACCTTCTTGTGTGCCGCAGTGCTCAACATGTTTGTGCCCAGCGGCGGCGGTCATTGGGCTGTGCAAGCGCCCATCATGTTCACCGCCGGTGCCAATCTGGGTGTGGATCCCGGTCTGACAGGCATGGCCATTTCATGGGGCGACGCATGGACCAATCTCATTCAGCCATTCTGGGCACTCCCGGCCCTGGCAATAGCACGCCTTGACGCAAAGGACATCATGGGCTACTGCCTCATCGACCTTCTCATCACTGGCGTCATCATCTGTGCCGGCCTGTTGGTTTGGGCCATGTAGAGAAGGTATGTCACACTACGTTTCCTGACGTTTAAATCGGCCAAATGGCCCGGCAATCAAAATAAAAATTGAGAGCGATCAACTTGGCATCGCTGGCAGTGATAGGTTCTGCTGCGGCGTTGCCATGGTGTTTAGCTGTCCGGGCTGCAGCCTTGCGACAGGCTCGCACCTTGGAGCTGAATCATTAATTCTCATGGTGCTGTGCGCCCATGGAGTGGCAAATACAAGATTGCCCATAATGACGGCATCATTACAAAGTGCTCAAATCAAAATAACTACTGTTAATAATGGGGATAAATCATTTAAACAACAAGTAAATGATGTCAATAGTCCGTTAAAAAATTGATATATGGCTAAACGGCTATGCCGCGCCGCCAAAGAGTTCATTGAAAAGATGATTAATTAGTGTTTGGTTCGGGCGGAAACGGGTCACGTCAATAATTCGCTTGGCCAGGAATGTATTGGTCATCAGCAGTTTGAACTTGGACATGGAATATTCCATTCCCCGTTCCTTCATCATGACCTTTGCCACGTTGAGCGAGGCGAAAGAGGCGTTGAAGGCGCAGTCGAGTTTGTTGGCGTCCCTTGCCTGCGAGTGTGTCAGCCCGCAATACTGCTTGGCATCACGGAAGCAGAACTCGATCTGTAACCTTGTCCTGTAGAAGTCCTGGACTTCCTCGCCCGTGAGCGAGGTGTCGGTGGAGAAGAACAGCTTGTGCTTGCCCGCGAGCATCATGCAGTTGTGGGCGTCGATGTCTATCAGTCCCAGACCCATGATCTCGAGCCCTTGCTTGACGGTGCCCGCACACCCCGACCAGAAGCGACCGATATGCGGAGTCTTCTTGCCCGCCTTGCTGATGTAGCTGGGGTCGATGGCGATGGCCTTGCGACCCCCGGTGCCGAAGTAGCGCAGGGCAAGGGCGGCGTTGAAGCGCAGCCAGTTCAGGCTCTTCGAGCGCAGCCGCCCGAAGTTCTGGCGGTAGCACTGTTCGCAGTGCCTGCCGTAGCGGCCCATTTGAGTGAAGTTTATCTTTCCTGGTATGACCATGTATAAAAGTAGTACCTCGATGATGACTGACTCAAAACTTTTGCTTAACTTTGACGCGCAATCGTGCAAGGCCTCCTTGCAGATGCCCGTATATTAGTCGAGTGCTTGTGAAATATCCTTCATAATCTTAGCAGTGTTTTGCGACCACTAAGTTACCGAATATCAGGCACTTGACCAAATTTTAATAGTTATATATTGTTAAAATAACTTATTGATTTTCAGACATTTAAATTAATTATTAACTAAGTATTGATCTATACATAAATGAATTGCCTCGGAAACATATTCTGAGGCTTTATAAGTCCCGCATAAATTTATCTTATATCAGCTATTACAAAATCAGACTTATTATGATACCAAAGAACGATAACATTGATGTTGACATAACAATGGCTAAAAACATACAGCCGGAACTTCTGCTTTTATTTTGTGTACTAATTTTTGGCTGTAATATTTCATCAATCTTATCAAGCAGGGAAAAGATCACTTTTCTATTAGCCTCATAATTTTGTCGAAATTCTTCAACCATATCAAAATCACTCAACTCTCCAAACACCTTCGCTCCGCTGGTTATTAGTTGACAGTAATCACTGTCTATGCCTGTCATTGAACTAAACAAATCGGATTCAAAGGGCGATTTAGGAGTTTTTTTTGTATGAATTTATTCTGGACACAACCGAATTAACTGCTATAGAAGCAATCCTGGTAGATATATCCAAATATAATGAATTATCCTTAGATAGTTTTTGTTTCATATCTAATAAAGGAGCCTTGACATTGCTCAATAAAGATAATTCCCCTCCGAAACTTGTTTCAAGATAACGACTATATGAAGTACGAGATAGACTTGCCGTATAAGAATTTGGATGAGTCTTATAATACTCATTCATGACACCGATTAGACTTCCGTGACCACCTTCGTTTGACGGTACTTCTTTCTTCTCTCTCTCAATTCCATAAAAAATATCGAGCGCGTCACTTATCTTCATTAGTTCGTCGGATACTCCAAGGCGAGTTACTTCATTCTCAATGCCTGAAAATCGACCTCCAATAATTGCTTTTCTTATATTTTCAAGTGGATTCTTTTTTTCCATAATCCTATTTTCTTTTTAATTCAAAATCTTTGGAATAGCCATTGCCACCACACAGAAGAGATATAGTTTGATTTCTATAAACCCATCATTTTATTTTGTATGCCCATTGATATCTGTTCAATCATTTCATTTTGGTCCATATTATCAGGAAAAGTAAATCTGAGACTAAAATCAGGTATGACAGGGTTATTTGAGACATCGTAGTCAATCATTACAGTATTATTAGGGCATTGTTGAATATGGAACATTGTAGTCCCTCCGTAGTTTGATACGCCAGCTCTTATGTATGTACGAGTTTCACCTATAATCTTACAATCCTTATGTCCAGCCATGATGTTCTTTAAGAGTGTTGCATACTTCAAACGCATACCTCCATTCGAATTTACAGAACCAATTGTTTCACCGGACTTTTTACCCAAAGAGTAAATAACTATAACGCCGATGATGATTATTAAAACAATCCACATAAACACACAGATTAACTAATTCTTCTTCCCGATTTCCTTTCTAAAATAGCAACACAGTCATTCTCGGTAAAGCCGTAATCTCTATAAATAGACATTAATACATGAACTGCTTCTTCTTGCTGCCCAACTGCAGCAATGCAATAGTATGCCCAGAATAACTCAGCTAAGGCATCTCTATCTGCTCCTTTCAATGAATCGGCCATGTGCTTCATGCCTGAAAACATTGAATTAGAGGCATGGAACTGTGCGCTTGTGATACCCATCTTTCCTGACTCTTTTGCCATTATATGGTTTATCTTGCTTAATTCAGCTGGTGTGCCTGAGCAACTACCTCCAAAAACCAACATAAGATTAAGCGCGGCTAATTTCTGATTCTGTGTGAGTCTAGAATATGCTGAAATCTGAACTGGAGCCGTGCTCTTTTTCTGAAATCTATCCCAAAATCCCATAATAGTGTTACTAGTTTAACCTTTGATATTTGAAATTGCTTCTGAGATTGTCATTCTAGGCAAACCGCATACATCTGATATTATTCTCCATAATACCATTTCTCTATCATCAATATCACCATCTGCCGCCATCAATGCTCCCAAAAATGAAGCCACATAAGTTTTCTGTTCTAAATCAAATTGAGAAATAATTGCTACAGCATCACTAGGCTCCAAAATGTCAGAAGCAGCGTAAAGACCCTCTAGGTCTTCCTTGGGGACACCAAAACTAAAAAGTTCCAATGCCATTACAACATTCTCATTTTCATCGATTCTGCCATCCGCGCTAATCATTGCTCTTCCTACATTTAGAATGGCAGCCATTTGTCTTCTATTAAACTTCATATCTCAGAATTTAAACCCTTCAGTGCCAAAAGAGGATAAATAATATAAAAGCGTGGCACTGATATACCACTTCTTCTATAGGAGGTCGTGAGAATAACCTTGAACTGAGAAGGAGTAAACAGCCCACGCTATATGCGGGAACCGATACACCGTCCTTGCAGTTCTATAAAGAAATTTCTCACGTTTCCTATAGCAAGTCGAGCATAACGCTTCGTTTTTTCGATATGTAATTGCACTCTATGCTGAATGCAAGTGCAAATATACATAAAAGATTTCTTGCAAAAACAATTTCATTAAAACTTTTTCTTTTCGATTACTTATAAATATTAAACAAAAGCGCCTCGTCTCACGACGAAGCTGCCTTGCTAGGAAAAAAGTATCATATTGTTGCAAAGGTAATGAATGTTTCCAACCCGTACAAATCTTTTATACAAAATCTGAATACATTTATATCAAGGTAAAGGAGGGAAACGCCCCTGCGTGGCGGTCCCTCCTTTGTCGTGTTTACGCACGGCCCTCTGCTTGACGGGAGAGGAATGATACCGTGAAGCCGCATCGATGAAACAAAGTTTGTGCAAGTCGAATGCCATAGAGCTTGCTCTAATGGCTGAGGCGCAGCCAAAGTTATTAAAAATGTCATCATTGCCTCAGGCGAATTTGCTCCCGCTTGGCAATGGGAAACGAGTTCCCCGTTGCTCTCGCTTACTCGCAAAATTGCCCCTGCTGTCGCTGGGTGTATAACTTTTTCCGGCGCAAAGTTAGCGGGCATCGTTATACTGCAAGGCTATACGGAGTTGCCTCGAAATAATCCACAATTTTTACATAAAATCGGCTGTGCCTTGGCAGAAACCAAACGAGTTTGGTTCTGCTCTCGGCTTGCGCGCTTTTTGACGCTGCGCATAAAATTTGGCCAGTCCTGAAGGATGGATTTTTTCGGTCAAGCCTTGCAGGCGTATCACTAGCAGCCCTTACTTGAGTAGCACCGTAAAAAGGTTATACGCGACAACAGAGACAATGATTATTAACATCTAAAAATCAATTAATTATGACAGCTTCTTATAACATATCATTCCTGGGTTCTCCCGAACAAGCTGAGAGCCGTGCGAGTAAAAAGAATTACCGCTCCTGCAAGTACAATAATGCGGGTGAGCGAGAGCAATCAAGCGAGCTTGAATTGCCGAGCGTGAGCATTTTCGGCCCAGCCAATAATTACATGGTCGAGGTGGTGGACTTTGACAATGAGAGCCACACCTTCGAGGTGGATGCCCGCAGCGAGGCCAGCCCCGCCCACCGCAAAAAATCAAGAGCTATGACACGAGAAGTGAAAAAAGCAGTTACCCGCATTCGCCGAGTACAGGACGCAGTGTATAACAACAAGGTGGGCATTTGCCACTCGATGAGCATCCACACCAATACGCTGGTGCGATGCGATGGTGAGGTGATGACATGGTGGACGGTGTTTGCCCACCAAGGCGAGCCGCCCGCCAAGGCCTGCAGGTCATGGACGTTCGCCGATGACAGCACGGCCGAGGACATCGAAGGCATCCTCAAGGAGTTGAGCGAGTACATCGAGCACGAGGTTTAAGGCCTCCCGTTCCGCAGGTGGGCGAGCGATCGCCCACCGATCGGAACCGGCGCCGGACGCCCCCCTCAATGGGGAACGCCCGGCTTTATTCGATTTATTGCGAAAAATAGATAGAATTTTGTTTTTTCTAACAGAAACATGTATATTTGCGCTTGATTAGAAGTTTTGCTATCTAATCAAGACATTGTTGTAAACAGAAGCGACATGCTCCATTCTTGTCAGTTGAGAACCTGAGAAATTCAATAACCAGTACAAGAGAGGACAGCACGGCGGCTTCCACGCTTAGGGCGTGGACTGCATAGATTGTTCCCCTTTTTGTACTCAGGTTTTCTCAGGACCGTCAACTGACAAAGCGAGGCACAAGCAGTCCCGCCTTTTTGTTTTCATGGCTGTCGACTTTGTTGAAAATAAAAATGCAACCTCTGCCCAGATATGGCTGAGCCTACTATTTACTTTGTGAGTTGAACAAAAGAGTAATAAGGTATAGATAATGATAGAACTTTTTGAACAAGTACATTGGCTTCTACAACAAGCCGAGTTAAAACGCAATGAATCGTTAAAACGAGGAGAACGTTTTAACATGTTTGGTGTCTGTGGGGTGAACCATTATGAAAATACCCATTCTGGCATTCTCGCAGAAATGCTGAATCCTAAAGGCAGCCACGGGCAAGGCTCTTTGTTCTTGACATTATTCCTTAAGGAATTAAGTATAAAGAGTTTGCTTGATGATAACCATGCTGATGTTCTTACAGAATACTCAACGGACTATGGACGCATCGATATTCTCATTAAAGACACTATGGGTCACGCTATAATCATCGAGAATAAAATCTATGCAGCTGACCAGAATGAGCAGTTGAAAAGGTACAATAATTATGCACTCAGCAAGTATGGTCAAGGAAACTATATAGTTTTATACTTGACGTTGAACGGTGAAGATGCATCCGAAGACAGTGCGGGCACGGTGGAATACACAAGAGTTTCATATGCCCGTAATGTCTTATCTTGGCTAAATGACTGCATTGAGAAAAGCGCAGCATTGCCGCTTATAAGAGAAACATTGATACAATATCGCAATCACATCAAACAATTGACTAATCAAGATATGGAAACTAATGAAAAACAGGAATTGCTTCGCCTGATGGCGTCTCACCCAAAGGAAGTTGACGCCTTAATGACGGCTCAAGCCGATTATGGACAATATGTGTTTGACACATATGTATGGCCGGAACTGCAAGATTACGCTCGTACAAAGGACATTATCTGTGAGAAATATAATCTCTTCGGCTCAGGCAAAGGGCGAGGGATTTATTTCCGCCGTGAACAATGGAAAAGCATGGCAATATTTCTATTTAATGACCATGCTGGCGAATGGGATTTCTATTGGGGAATATCTGATTTCGCCCCATGTGATATGAGCCAGTTGCAAAAGATGCGAATAGATTGTTTCAACGGCGGCCCCGTAGATCATTGGCCTTATGGTTGGAAATACCTCGACAAATATCGTAACTGGGATTTTGCCAGTGGAACATTCACCGCAATGATTGAAGGCGACTTTGTCAAGTATGTCACTGGGCAAGTTGATATAATCCTTTATGAAATTGAGAGCAATAACATCATGATGCTATAATCAATGAAATTATTAACCTTTTAATCAAGAAGATTATGAATAAAATATTTAGACGGTTCCTTAAAAACCGAACCCAAGGCGATGAAGAGAAAGAACTCTTTTGGTGGGATTTATTCTTTAACTATGAGGTTGGTATTGGCTTTGTCATTGCTACAATCCTCTCATTGGTAGTTTTTATCGTGACGGGGGTGTTCTCAGGATTTGCTAATGACTTTTCTCGTGTGTTTAGTTTTCAATCAATACTTTTTGTTATAGGTATTGGGTTGTTGATAGGCGGATTAATTGCAATGGTCATTGTAAGTCCGCTTAATGACGATGATAACACTCGCAAAGTCAATCTTAAGCAGGGCAGCTTTTATTGGGCTACAGCATTGGGTCATATTGCGAACATTATCGTCAACTGGGCTCCTTTGCTGGTTTTTGTGGCTTGTTTTTCTCACTTCAAATGGAGCGTTTTCTTTGGTTCCTGTGCGGGTGTAGCTCTATATTATCTCCTATTGAGCTTGTTGAAACCTAATGCCAAAGATTATGTGAACTGGCGTTTCGCATGGGCTATCAAAAATTATGATTTATTGTTTTCAAGACACTACAAATGGTGGACATCGGCAGCCCAAATGGAGGTTCAGAAATTCCATCTGAAAAAGTTTCAAAGCTATAAATACCATGCTGTTTTATCTCTTATTATGATACCTGTCCTTTTTACGTTGATATTAAATGGTTCCGGGGCAGTTTTGAAAGGAAATAAAAAAGCAACACAGGTTCAAGTTTCGACAGACAGCATCACAACTCCAGATGTGGTAGAGAATAACGCAATATCAGAACCAGAAGAGGTTATTGAGAATCAAGAAAATGAGCAAAGTGCCATCATCTCAGAAAACGAGGACACTTATTCAGAATCATCCACTTCCACGGGTGATGAGAACTCGATTCAGACTGTTGTTGTGACAGGTGTTAATGTGAGGTTGAGGACAAGTCCAGAGATAAATGATTATAATATCATAAAGGATGCCAGTGGAAAAAACCTGCACCCTAATAAAGGCGAGCAATTACAATGCATCGGTGAAGATGGTGATTTTTACTTAGTCAATTTTAGAGGCAATAATGTCTATATTTCTAAACAATTTGCTGTAATACAATAGGTGTAATAATCAACTTACTATTATGATGCGACTATTATTTCTTCTTCCGTTGTTGTTGTCATTGTCTTGTTCAAACAATGACAAGGGTGATGATGATATGGGTAAGCAACCTCAGAAACAAGAAATCGCTTTAGCCGATGAAGATGTTTCGTATGATAAAAACACATCGTTCATTGTGATTTCAAAACAAGACTTGCAGCTAATCGTATATGCACAAAGCGGAAATGACACTATTGCATTAGCAGCCTATCCTGTGTGCGTTGGGAAAAATAAAGGTCAGAAACAGGGAAAGGGTGATATGCGTACACCCGAGTCGTCTTTGGATCACCCGTTCTCAATAACCAACATTCAAGACGCTTCAACATGGACTCACGATTTTGGAGATGGGCGTGGTGCTATTCTTGCCTATGGGCATTGGTTCTTGAGACTAAAAACTCCAGGACATAATGGCATTGGAATTCATGGCAGCACAAACAATGAGAATACCGTTCCTGGTCGAGGCAGCGAAGGGTGCATAAGGCTTTTGGACAAAGACATTATCCAACTCAAAGAGAAATATGCAAGAATTGGTATGCCAGTGATTATTAAACACGAAGATCAAGGGCTCTTACCCTTTGAGACGAAGTGTTTGAAATAAAAAATAAACAAATTAATCGGGTAGGTTGGGGAACGAGAGGTTTTCTTTCGCTCCCCAACCTATCCGATTGTCTTTTGGTAGCCAAGCGCGACCCAACGAAAAAGGGCCGCGCTTGTTGTGTCTTTTGCGCACTCGGGACGTAATACTACCTTTGCCACGAACAAAAATCGATAGAATATGTCAGTAACATTGAATACACAAATCGACAGCCTGGTATTCACGTCGCAGATTCCCGACCTCGACCTCACGACTAGCGACGACAACGAGGCCGTCGTGATGATCCTCTCGGGCGGGGCCATGGTTTTCTCAGCCACCCACATCCCGTATCCGATTTCGCCCAGCACCTCGCCGATGAGCTTTGCATGTTCGACAATGTTCCAGAGAGCATCACCCGCTTTTTTGACCTGCGGTCTTCTTCGTTCGCGACTCGGCATAGTCCGAACAAGTTCGGCTCTACTCTCGCTGCTCCCTCAGGTGACTTCAAGGCTTTTGCCCGTGAGCTGTTCATGTCTGACTATGACATGGGCGATGGCGGTCACGTGTTCCGCACCTGCTGAGACAGGGGAGTATCTACTAAAGAAGCCACCAAAATGAAGTGGCTTCTTTAGAGAGGTATATAAAGTTGTCAGTCTGTTGCGACGGATTCACGCCGCAACTGGCGCATCATGATTTTGCCGAGGGATTTGAGTTTGGGCATGCGGTGCATGGTGGACTTGACGGGTTGCACATCGTAGAGCAGCATCAGCAGCAAGACGATGGTACCGATGATGCACATGATACCGAACATTTCCTTGACAGCGACCATGAGGATGCTGTTGAAGTCGCCGTGGATGCCGCGGGCCAACGTGTCGTTGATCTGGTGCCGCAGGCCGTAACTGTACAAGCCCGAGCACATGCTCTCGGCCACGCCGTTGCGGATGAAGCCCGAAACGGTCAGCGCATGGAAAAACGTGGGGAACTCGATCAGTTCCTTCAGGTATAAGGTCATCGTCGAGAAGAAGATGGCGTAACCAAAGGTCCTCAACACCGTGGGCAGGTAGATGCGCTCGATGTTCAAGTTGGGCGAGATGTAGAAATACATCATCACCTGATAGAGCAACAGCGCGGCAAAACCTATCGACAGCAACCGTGTGTACTTGAAACCCATGCGGGGAATGATGCCCCAAGTGGGTGTCCCTTTTCCCCACAGGATAGTGAAGACGCATCCCAGGGCATAGCCCATCATCTCAAACAGGTAAAACCTGCTCGTTGTGGTGTAACCCCAGTGCAGCACGCCACCCGTGAGGGTGCCCTGCAGCGCATGGGGCGTGGCATTCATCACCTCGGCAACAAAGAACATGCCCAGGATGGGTAGCAATCGCCAGTGCGGCCATACCATCGGGTCGATATAGGGATGACGGATATGGGTCATGCGCCCCACGACAACCAGGATGGTCACGGGCAACGCATACAGCACATAGCGCCACATGGCACCATCCCACCAGTTGTAGTACTCGCCATAGGTGAACAGCCATATGACCTCGATCATCACGGCCGACCACAGGATACATCCCAGCCAGTCGAGAGAGACCAGGGGTAACGGCTTGGGCATCATGCGCCAAGGGTGAGTGCAGGTGAAGATGACCAGCACAACCAGGAGCATCAGCCCCACCATGAACCAGTGCATCATCGTCCACGAGCCGAACGCAATCGTCAACTGCTGGGCAATCCAGTTGCTGCCAGGCATGGCTGCCAGAATAAAGATGTAAAGCGACGGCAAGAACACCCCGAAGTCCTGCTTGGGCGAGAGCCACAGGCGGATGTTGGAGAAGCACTCGAACGTACCGCACAGTTTAAAGAATCCCGCGATATAACTGATGAGGCATAGCAGTGGCAGTGACGTGACATACAGGCACAGGATGTTGCACACAGCAATGACCAGCGCGGCATTGATGAGCAACTGCTGGTTGGTGAACCGCAACTTGAAGCGGAACAGGAACGGGAAGGGCATATTCACGCCCACGACGCCCATCATCGCCACCATCTGGATATCCTCGCGCATGAGCGAGAGGCTGCCCATCATGTGCTGCATGTTGGAGAAATAGACGCCGCCCGACAGCTGGAACAGGAATGCGAACAGCAGATAAATCCACGGGCGCACCTTCTCGGGCACCCACGGATTGAACATCGGCATCGCAAACTTCTGGTTAGGATTCCAGGCCATTGTCAGAACTTGACTTCGGTTTGCACGTTCAAGCCTGCCAGCAACTTGGCGACATCCTCGGGCTTGTTACCCGTGATCTTGATGCGCACGGGTACACGCTGTTCCACCTTGACGAAATTGCCTGTAGCATTGTCCACGGGTATGGGCGAAAAAGCACTACCGGTACCTGCAGCGATACTCTCGACTTCGCCCTGGTAGGTGATACCGGGCACGGCATCGGCGGTAAAGGTTACTTTGTTACCCACCTTGATGTGCTTCATCTGGGTTTCACGATAGTTGGCGACCACCCACACCTGGTTGTCATCGACGATGCGGGCCAACTGCTGGCCAGGCTGCACGAGCTGGCCCACGTTGATGTCCTTGCGTGACATCACGCCGTCGCAGGTGGCCACGATGACCGTATAGGACAGGTTCAAGCGGGCCAGATTGACCTGCGCCTGTGCCACGCTCTCGCCGGCAGTGGACTGTCCCAAGCGCTGGCGCTGCTCGCCCAGCACCTGGCTGGTGGCCTGTTGGCGACTCTGGGCAGCCTCATAGCGGGCCTTGGCAGCCTCGTACTGGGCCTTAGCGTTGTCATATTGCTGGCGGGTTACGGCATCCTTGGCCAGCAACTGCTCAAAGCGCTCATAATCCTTGCGGGCGTTCTCCATCTGCACACGGCTCTCCTCGATACCTGCCGATGCCGTGCGCACATTGCTGTGGGTCGTGGTCATGCCTGCCGACACAGCGCCCGAACCGCTTCGGCTGCCGCGCAGGCCCGCTTCGGCCTGGGCCAGTGCCAGACGAAACTCAGCATCCTCGATGATGACAAGGGTATCGCCCTTGTGCACACGCTGATAGTCGTCAAATCGCACTTCCTTGATGAAACCACCCACACGGGCATTGATGGGCGTGATGTGGCGCCACACTTGGGCGTCATCGGTATATTCCACGTCGCCCGGGTGGATAAAGCGACTGCAAATCAGTCCGATAAACACCAGCAGGACAATGGTGATCACTACATTGTATATTCTCTTGACAAGTTTCTTGTTACTCATGATAATTTCAAATTTCTAACTCCTAACTTTTAACTTCTAAAGGACACCAGCCACATATTTCAGTCGATAGTAGGCCCATGCGATGCCCACGCGGGCATCCACCTCGTTAAGCTCGGCATTGAGTTTGACGTTTGACGCGTCAATCATATCGGTCACTAAGGCTAACTGTGACAAGTAACGGTCGTTGATGACCTGATAGTTCTGTCGGGCCAGCTCAACGCTCTTGCGCTGGGTTTCCAGTTCGACATAGGCTTGCTGATAATAGGTATAGGCCTGTTGCACCTGGTTGTTCAACTGCTCGGTTACAACCTCGCGTGCCTGCTCGGCCTGACGGGTACGCACCATTGCCTGTTCAATCTTCTTGCCGCTCTTGAACAGCGAACTCAGCGAATACTTCACACCCACGCCCAGATACCAATAATTGATGTTCTTGTTGAGGGGCGGGATGTCATAGGTGAACGGGCCGCTGAAGTTGTCGGCTGCTACAAGGGCGATCTTGGGCAGTTTGTCGCTGCGTGCGATGCGCAACTCCTGCTCCGCCATCTGTCGCGACAGGGCCACTTGCCGCATCATGGGCGACTCGGCTAGCGCCTTGTCCTGCCACATAGCCTCGCCATCGTTGCCATACGCTTGGCTGATAATGCCTTCGTCGGGGACAATGACCGTGCTCTCGGGCAGGCCCAGCTGATTCACCAGCTGGTGATTGAGGATGGAACGCTGGTCCTGCAGTTTCTTGAGTTGCAGGCGCAGAGTCTCGAGTTGCAGTTCATAGCGGGTCACATCGTTCTTGAGCGCCATGCCCTGGTCATACTTCGCCTGGATGTCAGCGATGAGGCGTTGCGTCAGTTCAATATTCTGCACAAACACCTGCTCGCGGTTCCTTAACTTGAAGATATCCATATATTGTCCCAAAGCCAGGAAACGCTGCTGCTCGCGGCTCTGAGACACGCCAACGGCTGCCTGCTCGGCCTGCAGTTCGGCCAGGCGGATGCCCGCGTCGATGGCTCCGCCGGCATAGACCACCTGCTGGGCTTCCACAGCAAGCGAATTGCCCCAACGCGGAGCGCCGTAACCCTCCCAGTGGGTAAAGTCACGGTCAGTTACCAGCACGTCGCCGTTCAGGCTGAGCGATGCCGATGCGTTCACTTCGGGGAGACGCGCTGTGCGTGCCACCTCGATTCCTTTCTGAGCAAATTCTACGCTTATCTTCTGGCTTTGAAGAGTCTTGCTGTTGCTTTCCACAAGTTCAAACAGTTCATTGACTGTCATTTGTTGCTCTTGCTGAGCCTTCACCGCAATCACTGCGGTTACGACCATTAAGAGCAAGGAGGTTGTTCTTAATGTCATAATAAAATCTACCAAATTTGAGGGCGCAAAATTACGAATAATTATTGATATATTGCGCGCTGCTATAGTTGTGATTTAACATACATTAATAGTCGCGCATATGGCGTTATCCATAGCAATACAGGGCATCGGCCATGTGATATGTGTTGTTAAAATATGTTGTATACAAGGTGATCATATCGTTAATTTATACTAAATTGCAAGCGTTATCGAGTATCAAAAAAAGCCGTTTTTTTGTAACTTCGCAACAAAATCAGACAGATTTACAACAAACTAAAATTATCCCAAAAAACTATGTCCAAAACTGTAGATATCCAGATTGAGAAAAGCCAGAACCTGATCCAGGGCCTGCGCAAACATGTGAAGGAAAACGGCGAAAAAGACTTCAACGAAACGGTGATCGCATCGCTTGAAGAGTCATTGAAGCAGCTCCAGGCAGCCAACGAAGAAGTAACCCGATTGCGTGAGGAACTGTCGCCGAAAGTGAAGCACATGAACGAAGTATTTGACGCTATCAGGGCCAGCCACAAGGAACTCAAACAGAAACTCAAAAGCTTTTACCCGCAAGAGCGGTGGGCCGAATACGGCATTCCAGACAAGCGGTAAACAACATCGCCTGCCAGGCTTTTGACATCTTTCACGCATCAAGGCGGTTACCGTACTATCTCAAGGCACAGTAACCGCCTTCAATGTTTTTGATGGGAAAACATGAATGAGACAAGGAAAACGTCAAAAAATGCTTATCGCAATAAGCGATTTTGACCGTTTTTCGCTTATTGGAGTAAGCGAAATGTGAATGACCTCACTTTTGATAAGCGGTCTTTTTTGACTTCAAGGCTTTTGCCAGTGAGCTGTTCATGTCTGACTATGACATGGGCGATGGCGGTCACGTGTTCCGCACCTGCTGAGCCGCAGCGCACCCAGCGAGAAGGAGCCACCGCAGGTGGCTTTTTCTTTGTGCCCGAAACCTTGCACTCCTTGATGGAATGCAAAAAATATGTATTGTTTGTGAGTGAATTTGTGGACTTTTTGTAACTTTGTGAACTTTAATAAGTCTATGGACAGCGAAAAAAAGAACATATTGAACGAGTACGAGCAGTACCTGCGCCAAGGCGAACCTTCAAGGCGAAAGAAAGCTTTGACCTGGGCGACCTCGATTGGCTTGCAGCAAGTTGACGGTTTGCAGACGTCAGAGTACCTGAGGGATGTGGCTCGCCGTAATATCGAAGACGAGATTACGACTGCCGAGGGGCAGCAACTGATTGCGTCCTATTACGAGCAACTGTCGAGAAGACAACAAAGTGATTTGCAAGAGACCGAGGAGGCCGACCGTGCCGCTGCCAATATAGCACATATACTGTCCACTGCAACCCTTGATTTTACCACCCACGGCTTCAAGATGCTGCACCGTCAGATCTTCAAGGGTGTTTTTAAGCATGCAGGTGAGTTTAGGAACTATGACATTTCTAAACGGGAATGGGTGCTTCGGGGCGCTTCGGTACTCTATCTCGGTAATGCTGACCTTCAACGTGCCCTGGACTATGACATTGAACAGGAACGCCAATTCAGTTACACCAAGCTCTCCAATGATGAGATTGTACAGCATATCACCCGCTTTGTGGCCGGGCTGTGGCAGATTCACCCCTTCGGTGAAGGCAACACCCGCACTACTGCGGTATTCACCATCCAGTATCTAAGGTCACTTGGATTTGATGTGGATAATGACCTGTTCGCCCTGAATTCTTGGTACTTCCGCAATGCGCTGGTTCGCGCCAACTACAAGAGTGCCCAGGTCGATTATGAACCGGTCTTCCTGGAGCGCTTCTTTCGCAACCTGCTGCTCGGCGAGCAATGGGAATTGCGCAACCGTTACATGCTAATTGGTGTCGAGGAACAAATACCGGCCAAGCACCGACCAAGCACCGACCAAGTACCGACCAAGTTTGAAGAACCGTCACCCAACGTAGCGGCTCTTGTCAGGGTGATTGATTCCAAGCAGATTAAGGTCAGTGATATGATGGAAGCATTAGGAATGAAACACAGGCATACATTCCGTGTAAATTATCTTGATCCCGCCATTGAAGGAGGTTTCGTGGCAATGCTTTACCCCAATAGTCCGCGGCATCCCCGCCAACGCTATTTGCTCACGCCAAAAGGTCTCATGTACTTCAACGCCCATCATGCCGATGACAGGCACTAATGGACGATGGCGGTCCCGTGTTCCGCATCTGCTGAGGCAAGGAAAACGGCAAAAAATGCTTATCACAATAAGTGAAATGTGAATGATGTTATCTTCATTGTGTGAACAGATTTTCACCTCAACACATCATAAAATGTAGAAAAAGCGGTATTTTTGCACACTATATGAGGTGTTGTAATTGATGAAGAAACATATGAGGAAGAACAAGAATCAACAACTGATGGAGCAGCGAGAGCAGAGCCAAGTTCGCTTGAGCTCTGCCGAGTCGCGACAGAAGAAGGCCAAGGGCCAATATGTGCAGGCCAACAGGGATTGGCTGGTGGCGAAGTCTCAGGAAGACGGTGTGAAGGCGCTGCCTAAGGGCGTTTATTACAAGGTGCTGTCTGAGGGAGACGCGACGAGTGCGGCTCCAACGCCCAGCAGCGTAATCACCGCCCATTATATGGGCAAGACCATCGATGGGGCGACATTCGACAGCAGCCGTGGCGACGTGCCCCTGGCGTGCCGCCTGCGCGACCTCATCGAGGGCCTTTCGTCGTCCATGCAGCAGATGCACATCGGCGACCGATGGGAGGTCTACATCCCCGCCGAGATGGGGTACGGCAAATATGCCCAACCCGGCATCCCCGGCAGCTCCACCCTTATCTTCGACATCGAACTGCTGGCCATCAACTAGCACTTTGAACACGTCCTCCTGATATGATGACTTATCTGCTAACCTAACACTCCTAACTGCAGGTAACTTGGATACTCACCACCACAGTGGATGATGTGACAACCTTGGTTGTCCTTTGAGACGTAGGCGGGTACACCGGGATGTACGTTGCCGGTGATGTTCTGACTTGTCACCATGAAGCGCAGTGTCTCGCCCGGATGGAAGAGCATACCCATGGGAGCCAGAGAGACTTCGATTTCCACAATCTCGCCCTTCGACAATTTCTCGTCACGATCGAAACTCTGCACGGGAATGATGTCGGTAGAGAGCTTTTCATCCAAATGGCGGCGACTGACGCGCAGGCGACCGTATGCACCGCTGTACTTAGCCACGCCGCCGTGGTTCTCCAGCATGTCGTGGGTACGAGGCGAGGTAGAGGGGATGGTGAACTGGCGCAGCACGTTGTAGTTCTCGTCGAGTTTCTGCACGATGAGGAACAGGTCCATATCGTCTGAGCCGTCGGCCTCTACATAGAGATGAGCCTTGGGATAGCCAATGAAACTCGTTTCTTCCGTGACCGGCAGATAGAACGAAGCCTTGGGTGCATCACTCTCGCAGAAATAGAAAGCAGGTACATCAGCCGCTGGAGCTTGCGTTTGGAGCTGACGAGTCAAGCCGTTCAGATAGAATTTCTTATATTCTGTATTGGTTGGCGGGAATGCTGTGGCAGGCTCATCAATCTTGTTGCCGCCCTTCATGTCGTGCAGGCAGTAGCGCACTGTCGGAGTGTCCTTCCAGCCATTCTCAATACCTTTCATATAATAGTCGAAGAAGCGCAGGCGTTCCTCCACATACTTGGGCTCATAGTAGTCCTGCCATTCAAGGTTGTCGTGGATGCGCAGCCACTTTTCCTTTGAGCCCAACTGTCGCCATGCACGGAAGGTGCCGTCGGTATGCAGCACATTTGAGTAGCTGGCCACCACGAGGATGGGAATCTCAATGTCCCACACACGCGCTATCTTGTCTTGCCACAGTGGGTGATTTGCAAAGGGGTACTGACGGCTCTCCTCTGCCACATCCTCACGCGTACCAAAGCCCTCATGGTTGTTCTGAATACCCTCTGTAAAGACATAATCGGGCATTCCGCCAACGAGGCACATGTCACGGTAGCCGTCGGTCAGTGCCTCCGTCACCTGTGTGCAAACGAGGTGTGGAGGACGCTCGGCAGCGATGAACCACTGCGAGAATGAGAGATAGCTGGTGCCGCTCAGAGCCACCTTGCCGTTGCACCAACGCTGCCGGGCCACCCATTCCACGAGGTCGTATCCGTCTTGTCCCTCCTGTGTGCCGAGCATGGTGCTGTCGCCCTCTGAGCGACCAATGCCTCGTGGGTCGGGATGAACAATGGCATAGCCCTTGGCGCACCAGTAGTCAGGATCGGGGCCTTCGAACTTCTGCAGACCACTCATGCGCTTTTGGTCGAGACCCAGCAGTCCGAAGAGGTTCTTAAAGCGCTCAGCATTACCCGAGTTCTTGCCGTAGGGGCTCCAAGCGATGATGGCGGGCAGCGGCTCGTCGGTATCAGCAGGCAGATACACATCCGTCAGAATATTCACCCCATCACGCAACGGCACCTGCTCATCCTTAATGAAGCGGATGTCATGCTCCAACGGATGGAACATCTCATCGACCTCCGTACCTTTGGGCAGCAGGTGCTCACCTGCAGTCCAGTCATAATATTTACCTTCATACTCCCGCGCATCGCGATACTTCAGCGACGGCTTGCGGATCATCATGTCTTTTACGTTTGCCATAATCGATGAAATTTTTAGTTGTTACTTTTTATATTTCTAAGGGCTATTCCACTACAGCCGGCAGTGTCTCAAGAAGCCTTCTCATTGTTTCTTTCCGTTTACTTCAATGATTTTGCATTGCTTCACTACCACGATGTCGTGCTCATCCGAGAAGCCGAGTACATTACCCTCCATCACCACTCGGTCCTTTTTGGACACCTTACGCAATTTCAGATAGTCGCTGAAGGGCAGAACGCACAGTACACGTCCCGAAGCGTCTTTGGTCTCCGACAACTCAACCGACGGCAGGGCATAGACATCGGGACCCACATAGGTGGCGATGCCAGATATGCGCATTTTCTTCTTGTATTGTTCTGCCTTGCCTTGTTTGAAGGCATTGTAGAGCACCTTGGCTTCAATTACATTGGTAGCACTCATTATTTTGCTGTTTGTTTGTGCCAATGCTGCAGTGGTCACAAAGGCCACTGCCAGCACGGCAAATATTCTTACAATCTTCATTCCTTACTATTTATTGACACTTTTATGGTAGCCTTCCTTCTTGGAGGTGGGCACCAGGTAGGCGAAGCCATAGACCATCATGGAGGCTTGGGCAATGATGCCGACGATGATGCTGATGATGTTCACCTGGGTCGAGACGAGTCCGTTCGACAGGAAATACCAGATGGTGTAGATGCCCAGCGGGATGTTGACCAGGATAGAGGCCACCAGGCCCGGGTTGTACTTACGGCTGAATATGAAGAACATCACGACGTGGGCCGAGGCATTCAACGTGGAGTAGTAGGCAGTCCAGAAACCCCATTGGGTGCCGAAGTAGTGTGACAGCACGCCGGATAGCGGCAGCAGCACATACATCAGCGGGATGTTGATCCAGAACGAGCCGACTTTGGTCAACGGCTTGTCGGGACGCGTGGAACTAAGCGGCCCTTGATTGAAGAAACTCAGGAACCCACCGGGGCAGACATACTCCTCAAACTCGTGGAACCAATAAGCTGGGCACTGCAGCCAGATGAGATACAGGGCGTAGTCGTTGCCACGCACGTAGAGCCAGATAAGAATAAAGGTGTACAAGGCGAGGAAAGGAGTTCCCTTCATCCAGTGCTCATAGAGCCAGTTTAATGCTTTTTTCATAATCTTTTTGCGCTTTAAGTGAAAATTTCTGATGCAAAATAACAATGATTTTGACAATTCTGCGTTACCTGATAAAAGGCATAAATGTTCTGATTCAACGATTATGGCAAAAAATGTAGAAAATCTGAGTCTAAATTACGTCAGAATTCTGGCAGAAGACGAAAAACAATACTATGTTGATGAGCATGTCTTCATAGCGATGAATGCCCAGGACTTCGGGCTGAAGCACCTGCGTACAGACCAGCCGTACCGGGTGGATGAAGGCCGTGTGATGATGGTCACTCGAGGGTGGGTACGTGTGGTTATCAATTTGGAAGAACAGCGCTTGGAACAGCAGTCGCTCATCGTGTTGGTGGCCGACAGCATCTTCGAAATCCAGGAATGGAGCGACGATTTCGACCTCAGAGCTTTTACGTTCAAAGACCTGCCGCTGTTCACCTCGATCAGCCAGCAGACATATCTCACACTGAATGACGACGAGTGGCGGCTGACCAATGAATACGTCGAGTTGATGTGGCACGAGACAAGATACCAGCCCTTGCAACCCGAGGTCATTACCCACCTGCAGACTGCCCTGCTCTTGGAATTGAAGCGATTTGCCGACCGCGAGGAAAACCTGCGCCAACAGACAGCCACGCGACAGGACAAAATCTTTCACCAGTTTCTCCGCCTCGTCAATCTGTATGGGCTTCGTGAGCGTAAGATAGAGTTCTATGCCGACAAGCTCTGCGTCACCCCCAATCATCTTGGAGCCGTCATCAAGAAGGCCAGCGGACTCACCGTCATGCAGTGGCTCAACCGCCATGCCATCCAGAAAGCCAAGGTGTTGTTGCGCTACAGCGACCTTCCCATTTGGGAAGTCGCCGAGCGCATGAACTTTGCTAACCCCTCGTTTTTCTCAAAATTCTTCAAAGGTGAGGTAGGCATGACACCAGCCGAATATCGAAACCGATAACCTGCGTCCTATTCTCTTATCTGAATGGCAGCAGGAGTCAGTTACATTGTTACGGGGTTGATGCCTGTAGATGTGTCCTCTACAACGAGGCACAGAGCCACGCGGAAGCAGACGTTAGGATGGTGATTATTGCCAGGCAGCGGGCCACAGGGTTGTATTCGGCTGCTTCACGCTCCGCACTTCAACCAGCCGGCTGCACTGGCTGGATTGAGCCGGTGTGGACCCAGTTAAAGTATGAGATGAGATAAAAAAACAGAGGCCGCTGAAAAATCAACGGCTTCCGCTCGAAAAAGGTGTCCAAGATGAGAGTCGAACTCACACGCCCAATCGGGCACTACCCCCTCAAAGTAGCGCGTCTACCAATTCCGCCACCTGGACAAAAAGAGAGCGAAAGACGGGACTCGGACCCGCGACCCCGACCTTGGCAAGGTCGTGCTCTACCAACTGAGCTACTTTCGCATCAAAGTACTGTTTCCAGTACCGTACCATTGTAAAGTTCAAAGAACGTTGAGCGAAAGACGGGACTCGGACCCGCGACCCCGACCTTGGCAAGGTCGTGCTCTACCAACTGAGCTACTTTCGCATTGGGCAAACAAAACACCCGCTGAGTGGGTGTTTTTGCGAATTGCGGTGCAAAGATAGAGCGACTTTTTGAACTGGCAAAATTTTTTACCGAAAAAATCGCTTTTTCTTGGATTATTTTTTTACACCGAGTAGTGTAAAGAATTCGTTTTGACGGTGAATGTCCTCAAACTCACCGCTATACTCAAATGTGATGGTTGTGGAGTCTTGCTTCTCGACGCCGCGCATTTTCATGCACATGTGTTGTGCCTCGGCATAGACGATGACGCCGCGGTTGGGCAACACGCGCGTGAGCAGCTCACAGATGTCGTGGGTCATGCGCTCCTGCACCTGCAGTCGCCGCGAGAAGGTGTCGACGATGCGTGCCAGCTTACTCAATCCGACAATGCCTCCGGCGGGAATATAGCCGATGGAGACTTTGCCGAAGAACGGCAGGATGTGGTGCTCACACAGTGAGTAGAACTCAATGTCCTTGACGATGACGATTTCGCTGCCCTCGTGCTCAAAGATAGCGCTGTGCACGATGGAATCGGCGTCTTCACTGTATCCGCGGGTGTTCTCGATGAGAGCTTTGGCAGCACGCATGGGGGTTTTGGCCAATCCTTCTCGCTCGGGGTTCTCCCCGATGAGTTCGATGATGGCACGATAGTGTTCGGCTATTTTCTCGGCGAGGCGGATGTCCTCGTCGCTGAATTTCATTTTAATCATTACTCCAGATGTTAATGCGGTCACGCACGATGACCATTTCGCGTGCGAAGTTGGGATAAACGCTCTTGATGCGGCGCAGTGCAGCCTGGGCCTCTTGCTGTGTCTTGAAGTCGCCGATGCGCAGTCTCCACGAGGGAGCCTTGTAGGAGATATAGGACCGGTACTGCGGGAACTTCATGGCGATGTCGCGGGCTCGTCTCTGGGCTGCCGCCTTGGCCGTTTTGTGGTTGTTGTCGCTGTAGGCCTGAATGCGGTACCCCACTCCATGCGACTCGATAGTCTGCTGCGAGGTGTGCTGGCGCTTGGGCTTCTTGATGGTCGTTTCGTCCTTTTTCTTGTCGTCCTCGCGCTTCTTCTCCTCTTCCTTCTTGTCCTTGGCTGCCGTGTCGTCGTCAAGTTCGTTGAGTTTTTCCTCCTCAGCCTTGTTCTCGCTCTTTTTCTTGTCCTTTACTTTCTTGTCCTTGTTGCTTGTCTGCTGCTTGCCCAGGTCGGCGTTGTTACGCTTAACGAGCTCCTTGGGCGCATCAACATTCACCTGGCCGTTCTTGTTGAGCCGGTCGGTGATTTGTGGGCGCTGTGCACTGGCAGCCAAAGCGATAACGAGCATCATGCACAGACAGATGGAGCGGAGATGTATTTGTTTCAGCATTTATATCTAATCTAAAATATAGTAGCGTTATCTAATTTTGGCGCAAAGATAGTGCAAAAATCCGTATCAGGTAATATTTTTCGGGAATTTATGCCCCTCGCGGCTTATAAAATGGCGGGGTAAACGCCGGTGAGCCTTGCTGAACGCAACGAGTGCAATCCGCAAGGCTCACCAGGTTTTCTCTGCATCGGGTCGGGGCAGCACGCCCTGCCTGTTGATCAGAATGCGGTGACGATGCCCATGAAGTCGGCTGCCTTGAGCGATGCTCCGCCGATGAGGCCGCCGTCGATGTCGGGCTTAGCAAACAGCTCGGCTGCGTTGCTGGGCTTGCAGCTGCCGCCGTAGAGGATGGTGGTGTCGTCGGCCACCTGTGCGCCATAGTGCTCGGCCAGCAGGCCGCGGATGAAGGCGTGTATCTCCTGTGCCTGGTCGCTTGTGGCGGTCTTGCCGGTGCCGATGGCCCAGATGGGTTCATAGGCAATGACGATGTTGCTGAACTGCTGGGCGGTGAGGTGGAAGAGTGAATCCTTGATTTCGGCACCGATGACGTCCTTATAGGTACCGTTCTCGCGCTGCTCGAGGCTCTCGCCGCAGCAGAAGATGACCTTCAGACCGTTCTCGAGGGCCAGGTCGACCTTCTCCTTGAGCATCTGGGCGGTCTCATTGTAGTAGCCACGGCGCTCGCTGTGACCGAGGATCACGTAGTTGGCGCCGGTCGAGGCCACCATGGCTGCCGATACTTCTCCGGTGTAGGCTCCGCTGGTGTGGTTGGCGCAGTTCTGTGCGGCCAGACCCACCTTGTTGATGTCGATCACGTCCTTGACGGCTGTCAGGTGGGTAAAGGGGACACCCACGATGACGTCACACTTCAATCCTTGTGCTGCCGACACTGCCTGGCACACTTCCTGGGCGAGCTGCACGCCCTCGGGAACTGTGGTATTCATCTTCCAGTTACCCGCAACAATGTTTTTTCTCATTTTTTACCTTAGTTTTTTGTGTTCATATAACTGCTATGATATTGCAAAGTTACAACGAATTCCCGAAATGCCAGTCACCATTGTGCCAAAAGATGAGAGAAATGATGAAAATGCGTCTGATTTACCCATTTTCCATTAACAAAAGCAAAAAAATGGTATCTATACATTGAAACCTCATTGACAATTGCTATATTTGCACTATCAATGTAAGGTATAGTCGCGCTGGGCATCAAGCCATGCGCACGACTTCACATCACATCAGACATTCAGCCACATTTAATAACTTTAATACTTGATTTGTTATGATAAAACTCTTCAACCCAAAACTATTGCTCGCTGTGGTGGCGTGCTTGACGTGTGGCCTCGCGGCAAACGCCTACAGCTTCAAGAGCGGAAATGTGTACTACAACATTACGGGCTCGAGCACCGTCGAGGTGACCACTGACACCCAGTACAGTGAAGATTGGACACCTGGCACCATGCCCGATGGACTGGCTGCATCCTACAGCGGTTATGTTTACGTTCCCCAAACCGTGACATACGGTGGCAAGACCTACACGGTCACTGGCGTGGGACATTGTGCTTTCATCGGGTCGAGCGCCACG
>FLNX01002825.1_pt1 | contig 58255 bp, 43 predicted proteins | sample 1140341 | NCBI WGS metagenome assembly FLNX01 (sample SAMEA3878208, study PRJEB12797) | bioreactor metagenome | biome: Moose rumen | place: Sweden | collected 2011-10
GACCCGGCCGTGGCCGACGTGGTCGACCTTGCCGCGATGGGCTACACCAACGGAGAGGCGCTCGACGGCGTCACCACCTCCGGTTCCTTCGCGAACATCACCTGGGCCTCCAACGGCAATTCCAACGGCCCCAAGTATTACAACTCCGGCGCGGCCGTGAGGGTATATCCCGGCAACGGCTTCACCGTTTCGATACCTGAGCCCGCCGCCTCCTCCACCAGGAGGATGGCCCCCGGCGACACCCCTTCCAAGATTACCGCCATCGTGCTTACCGCCAAGATGGCCGATGACAGGATAGTCACCCTCACTCCCGACACCGGCACCCTCAGCTCCAACTACGTCTGGACCGGCAGCGCCACCTCCGTGACCTTCAACGCCGGCGGCAACGGCGGCAACATCAGGATTTCCAGGATCGCCGTCTATTACGACAACGTCGAACCCGACGTGGCTCCCGGCGACGACCCCGTCAATCCCGGCACCCCCGACGAGAAGGATCCCATCGCGGTGACCGTCGAGGAATTCCTCGCGGCGCCCGAGTCCTCCGACCAGCCCTACATCCTCACCGGTGAAATCTACAACCTGGCCAACACCACCTACGGCAACTTCGACCTCGTGGACGCGACCGGCAGCGTGTACGTATACGGCCTCACCTCCACCAACCTCGGCTACGGGGCGACCAACGACAGGTCGTTCTCGTCCATCGGCGTGGGCGAAGGCGACAACATCACCATCATCGGTTACAGGACGTCCTACAACGGCACCGAGGAGGTGGGCAGCGCCTATTTCGTGAGCCGCAACAGTTCCGGTTCGGTCGAATGGGACAACACCTACGACTCCATCCAGGCTCCCATCACGACCACCGTCGCGGGCTTCCTAAACACCCGTCCGTCCAAGTTTCAGCCCTACACCATCAACGCCACCATCAAGCAGGTGAACGATGCGGCCAAGGGCGTCGTGGTCATCAATGACGGCACCGGCGACCTCGTCGTCGACGGCATCACCTCCACCAAGCGCGAATACGGCGACTTCAACATCGCCAACTTCAACCTTCTCGGCCTCGGCGAAGGCGACGACATCACCGTCACCGGCTACCACGACCAGAAGATGAACCTCACCTTCATGAGCTACGCCTACAGCAGCGGCAGTGTTCCGCCCCTCTCTCTCGGACAGATCGTCACCGCAGCCGACGCCACCGAATTCTTCACGGTGGGCGACATTTACGTAGGTGCAATATCCTCGAGGGGCTTCATGGCGGTCGACAACTCCGACGCGGTGCTGCTCTACAACCCCAAGGGCTCTTACGCCCTGGGCGACATGGTCTCCTTCGACGGCACCAAGACCACCTACAATAACCTGCCCGAAGTTACCGGTGCCAACGTCACGGTGCTCTCCTCCGACAACGAGGTGCCTTATCCCGAAATCAAGGACATAACCGCCAGCCTCGACAGCTATTCGTCCTCCAAGGCCGAATACATCCAGATCAGGGGCAAGCTGGTCGTCTCCGGCAACTACTACAACATCGTGGTCGACGGTGCCACCAGGCAGGGCAGCATCTACTATCCGCACAGTTCGATGAACGCCGCCGGCTTCAACGGCAAGTCCATCGTCGTTAAGGGCTACTACAACGGCCTCACGAGCGCCGGCAAATATGTGAACATCGTAGCTTCCAGCATCGAACTCGACAGCTCCATCAAGATATTCGACGTGTCTACTGCCTCGCTGAACGTCTCCGCCGATGAGGGCGGCACCTCCTTCGACATCAGTGCGAACGTTCCCTGGACCGTAGCCCTGCAGAGCGATCCCGACGGAATGGTGTCGTCGTTCAGCCCCGCCTCGGGTGAGGAAGACGCCACCGTGGCCATCAACTACGGCGAGAACACCGGTTCCTCCCAAAGGACCGCCACCTTCGTGGTGAGCACCACCGCGGCGGGAGTCGACACCCCGTCTTACACCGTCACCCTCACCCAGTCTGCACCCGCATCGGGCGTGGAAGTTACGGTCACCTTCATCGCCGGCACCGACAAGACAAGCAATGCCGCCGGTCATGACTCCATCACCAAGGACGGCGTAACCCTCGACGTATCCAACGGCATCCTGTCGCGTACCGACAACTACAGGATTTACAAGAACGCGAACATCACCATTTCCTCCACTCTGGGCAACATCACCAAGGTGGTGTTCACCTGCACGAGCTCCAATCCGGCAAACGGTTTCTCCACTCCCTCCATGGGAAGCTGGGACTCCTCTTCAGGCACATGGACCGGCAACGAGTCTTCCGTAGTCCTTACCGCATCGAACAAGCAGGTGCAGGCCACCAAGATCGAGGTGACGGTTGCGGCCTCTTCCGGCGGCACTCCCGTGCCCTTCGCCTTCAAGACTTACGCTAACATGGCCACCTTGAGCAGCGACGGCAATACTCTTACCTACGACGGCGACGCCCTTACCCTCAATATTCTCAAGGGCTCTTCCTCCGAGGCGCTCTTCCAGTCGACCGAACAGCTTCCCGCGAAGTGCATGGTCGGGAACACCTTTGTGCTTACCGCTCCCGGGAACATCAGCGAGCTCTTTATCGACATGGGCGATACTTTCAACGCCACGGCCGCAGCCGCAGTGGCGGCGCAGATCACCCAGGGTACGGCGAGTGTCGACGCCGACAATGCCGGCATCTCGGTGACCGGCATCGGGTCGTCCGTTTTCACCATTTCCAATTCCCCGGCGGAATTCAGTTTTTATGATCTACATGGCCAGTATCTGAACTAATTGAAATCCGCTCGTGACATATCGTTGGTGGCAGCGCTGGCAACAGCGCTGCTGCTGACTTTTGTTTCCTGCCACAACGGGGAGGAACCCGACTTTGTGAAGCCGGTGATTTCGCTCTCCGTCAATCCGGCGGCGAGCACTGCCGGCGAGCAGTTCGTGGACGTCACGGCCGGGAGCGACTGGGTGATAAGCCTCCAGTACGAAGGCTCCCGGAGCGGCTGGGCGAAGCTCTCCGCCAATGCGGGAAGCGGCATCGTGAGCGGCATTACCCTGAGTTACGGCGCCAACGACTCCGAAGAGTCGCGCAGCGTCGTCCTTACCATCACCAGCAGGGGCGGCACCTCTTCGGTGGAGTTCGTCCAGAACGGCACCGCGCCCCCCGAAGCGCCGCATGCCGGCGGCTACGGCGAAGACGTGGCCTCCAAGTCCTGGCTGGAACTCCCCGCCACCGCGGCAGGCGACGGCTGTGAGTACTTCTTCCACATGATGAGCAACGGCAAGGACCGCAACTACTCGTTCTACTACAGCTACGAAGATTTCGTCTCCCTATGGGTGGCATACCCGCTGAACACCGGCCTGATAGGCTCTTCGATAGGCGGCCGCACCGACGCCTGGGGCTACGATCCGCTGATTCCCAAGGACATGCAGCAGTACATAGTGAACGACGAGGGCATGGGGGTATCCTACGGCAGCGGCCACAGCCGCGGGCACCAGATTCCTTCGGCCGACCGCTACGGCACCGCGGCCAACAACGCCGCCACCTTCTACGCCACCAACATGACCCCGCAGGACTACCACTTCAACGGGGGCATCTGGGCCGACCTTGAAAACAACGTGAGGTCGCTCGCGCGCAAGGCGGACACCCTCTACGTGGTGACGGGCTGCGTGCCCGGGAGCGGAAGCATAGTGGACCGCGGGGGACGCAGGATAAACGTCCCCGCCGCGTACTTCAAGGCCCTGCTCTTCTACTCGAAGAGCGGCGCGGCATACACCTTCCAGCGTTTCGACGGCTACTCCGGCATCGCGGTGTACATGGAGCACATGAGTTCCCTTTCCGGAACCAGCGCGCAGTATGCCATGAGCATCGCGGAGCTGGAAGAGAAGACCGGCATCGAGTTCTTCGCCGCCCTGCCTTCGGTGGTGGGCAAGGAGACCGCCGCCAGGATAAAGGCCCAGGGGCCTGTCAACACAAGCACAACAGTATGGCCGCCCTCTGACTGGTGGGCCAAATAACACTCGCATATGAAAAAACTGCTGATTACCATTCTTGCCGCCATCGCGCTCGTGGGATGCGGCACCACTTCAAAAACCACGGGAGTCCAGGCCGGAAAGCACAGCTACGTGATAGGCTTCTACAACCTGGAAAACCTCTTCGACACCGTCCACGACGAAGGCAAGAACGATTACCAGTACCTTCCCGACGGTCAGAACCAGTGGACCGAGGCCAAGTACCAGAAGAAGGTGCACAACATGGCCCAGGTCATCGCCGCCATGAAGGAAGACAATAAAGTGTGGCATACCATCCTGGGCGTGAGCGAGATAGAGAACCGCCACGTACTCGAAGACCTCGTGAGCGACCCGCAGATCGCCGACGCCAATTTCCAGATAGTCCACTACGACGGTCCCGACCGCCGCGGCGTCGACGTGGCCCTGCTCTACAAGCCCGAGCAGTTCACCGTGCTGGAAAGCAGGAGCATCCCGTTCACCTTCGAGCCTTCCGGCATCGACTTCAGCGCCTGGACGCAGGAAGAAAAAGACAATTTCCGCACGCGTGACATCCTCATGGTGAGGGGCATGCTCGACGGCGACATGGTGGCCGCCTTCGTGGCGCACCTTCCGTCGCGTCTCGGCGGCAAGGGCGCCGACCTCCGCCCGAGGGGCGCCGAAATCATCTACCAGAACGCCATGGAGCTCGAGAAGCAGTATCCCGGCATCCGCATCGTGGTGATGGGCGACATGAACGACAACCCCTCCGACGTGAGCATGACCACCTACATGCACGGCAGGGAGTACATCGAGCAGATGGGCCCCGAAGACTTCTACTCTCCGCTCCTGCGCATGCTCAACGAGGGCTACAGCTCCCTTTTCTACCAGGGCTCCAGCAACATCTACGACATCATCCTGGTGAACCACCAGTTCGCCACCGCCCCCGATTCCGGGCTCAGGATAATACCCATCCACAAGGACGGCTACTGCGCCCGCATCTTCCACAAGGACTTCATGACGCAGCAGAGCGGACAGTACAAGGGCACCCCCTTCCGCACCTTCAGCAACGGCGCCTTCGTGGGAGGCTACTCCGACCATTACCCCACTTACATAGTTGTCTCAAAATAATTTAACCTATGATAAAGAAGATTCTGACGGCGTTTGCCGCCCTGCTTTGCTCGCTCTTCCTGTTCGCGCAGGAGCCTTCCGGCGGAGTCAAGGGCACGGTAATCACGCGCGGCACCAAGGAGCCCGTGCAGAACGCCAAGCTTGAGCTTTATTCCGGAGCGGAGCTGCTGCGCAGCGTTCTCTCCGCCGAAGACGGCTCATTCATGATTCCGGGCCTTGCCGACGGCATGTACACCCTGGTCATCACTTCCAGCGACTATATGCAGAACACCGTGAACGTAACCGTCAACGACGGCTACGTGAAGAACATGTTCAACCTGTCGCTCACCCGTACCCAGAGCGAGACCGCCATCGAGGACGCCTCGCTGCAGGAGTTCGACCTCGACGACAGCGGCTACAACGACGCTCCCACCGTGCTCTTCGGCAGCAACGACGTGTTCAACGAGATCGTGAGCTACAATTTCTCGAGCGTCCGCTTCAAGAGCCGCGGCTATGCCAGCGAGGCCCAGGACGTGTACCTGTCGGGCGTCAAGATGAACGACGCCATGACGGGCTACGGCCCCTTCAGCCTGTGGAGCGGCCTCAACGAGGCCACCCGTTCGAAAGACGCCACCACCGGCAACGAGATGGCCGACGTGGCCTTCAGCGGCTACAACGGCTCCACCAACATCTTCGGCGACGCCACCAGCATGCGCACCGGCAGGCGCTTCAGCGTGCTCACCAACTCCGCCTTCTACCGCCTCAGGCTCATGGGCTCCTATGCCACCGGCGTGATGGACAACGGCTGGGCGTTCGCCGTGAACGCCAGCGCCCGTCTCGGCGGAAACGACTGGATCAAAGGCGTTTACTACCGCAGCTTCGCCTATTCGCTCGCGGCCAGCAAGGTGTTCGACAACTCCTCTCTCCACTTCATCTTCATGGGCACCCCCGGCAGGAGGGGAGCGCAGAACGGTTCCACCCAGGAAGTCTACGACCTCGTGGGCGACAACATGTACAACTCCAACTGGGGCTACCAGAACGGAATCATCCGCAACGCCCGCGAGCGCCGCACCCACGAGCCCATCGCCGTGATGAGGTACGACTTCAAGCCCTCCGACCGCTTCGAGGGCAGCGCCACCGTGCTGTACCGCTTCGGCAAGAACGGCTACACCGCCCTCGACTGGTACAACGCCCAGGATCCCAGGCCCGACTACTACCGCAACCTGCCAAGCTACTTCTACAACGCCGATCCCGACTGGAACCGCGACAGCGAGTCCAAGGCCGCGTGGGCCAACGAGGTGTGGAGCAATTCCGCCGCGTATCCCGAGTACACCCACATCAACTGGGAGAAGCTCTACCAGGTGAACCAGAACGACATCGACGCCAACGGCCAGAAGCGCGCCCACTACGTGCAGCAGGAACGCCGCACCGACCAGAAAGACCTCAACTTCGCGGCCCACATGAAGTACAAGGCGGCCGACTTCCTCACCCTCCGCGCCGGCGCCAATGCCAAGATAAACAAGACCGAATACTACAACGTCGTGGCCGACCTTCTCGGAGGCGACTATTTCGTGAACATCGACAATTTCGCCGACCGCGACTACGCCTCCAACCCCTCCATGGTGCAGAACGACCTCGACTACTACAACGCCCACGGCGAGGCCCAGAAAGTGAAGGTGGGCGACAAATATTCCCACGACTACTTCGCCCACGTGCAGAACTACGAGGGCTGGCTCGCCGCCGACTTCGCCACCGGCAACTTCAGCGCCAAGCTGGCCGGACGCCTGGGCTACAGCACCTTCTGGCGCGAAGGCGTATGGAAGAAGGGCCTCTTCCCCGACAACTCCCAGGGCGACAGCGAGCATCTCGGCTTCCTTACCTATGCCGGCAAGGCCGCTCTCAATTATGTGATAGGCGGCAACATGCGCGTCTACGCCAACGCGGGCTACTACGAGGACGCCCCCAGGTTCAACCAGGCCTTCCTCTCGCCCCGCACCCGCAACAGCGTGGCCTCCAACCTCACCACCGCCAAGACCTTCTCGTCCGACGTCAACTGGCAGTATTCCGGAAACGGCTACAACGTCCGTCTCACCGGCTTCTACACCACCATCAAGGACCAGACCGACCTGATGAGCTTCTACGACGACCTGCAGAACGCGTTCACCAACTTCAGCATGTCCGGCATCGACGAGCGCCACATGGGCGTAGAACTGGGCTTCAAGGTGCCCCTGTTCATCGACGGCCTCTCCCTCCAGGGCGCGGCCAGCCTGGGCGAGTACATCTACACCTCCACTCCCTACATGACGCAGACGGTCGACAACTCCGCCCGCATCATCGTGGACAACGCCCCCGTCACCTACTGGAAGTCCAGCCCGCTCCTGAGCTACGACTCGGCCGGCAACATCGACGACCACGGCGGCGCCCAGCAGAAGCACTACGTGCCCTCCACCCCGCAGACCGCGACAAGCCTCGGCCTGAGCTGGAACAAGAACTACTGGTTCATCGACGCCGACGTCGAGTACTTCGACCGCAACTACCTGGACATGAATCCCTTCTACCGCACCGACCAGGCCGTCAAGGGCCCCGACGGAATCGCCACGGCCGACGAGATACTCTACATGACCGCCCAGGAGAAGTTCGATCCCGCCTGGCTCGTGAACTTCAGCGTGGGCAAAAGCTGGTACATCCGCTACAAGTATCAGCTCGGCGTGAACCTCAACGCCAAGAACGTGCTCAACAACACCAACGTCAAGACCGGCGGCTACGAGCAGACCCGCCTGGTGGACAACACCACCAGCAAGACCCGCTACTACCGCTTCGATCCGCGCTACTTCTACTACTCCGGGTTCAACTACATGATAAACGTTTATTTCAGATTCTAAGGAGGCAACGGCATGAAAAAGACATTATTCGCAATCTTCGCCGCAGCGGCGCTTCTGGTGTCCTGCGAGGAATGGCAGCCGGTGTTCACCGCCGGGTACGACGATCCTTCGGCGGCCAAGGTATACACCGAGTCCGACATGTCGGCGTACGGCAGCCGCATCACCATCGCGGAACTCTCCAAGATGTACAAGTCCAAGACCGGCGGCACCCCGGTGAAGCTCAGCTCCGGCTGGATCAAGGGACAGGTCACGAGCAGCGACTTCTCGGGCAACATCTACCGCACCCTCTACATCCAGGACGAGACGGGCGGAATCGAGGTCAAGACCGGACGCACCAACATGAGCAATGAAATCCGCCAGGGCCAGTGGGTGTATGTGAACCTGAACGGCCTGGTGCTCGGAATGTACGGCGGCAAGACCGGCAATTACGGCGGCGCCGGCATGATACAGCTCGGCCTCGAAGACCAGAGCGGCGAGTACGAGACCGCCTACATCGACCTTCCCCTCCTTGTGGACACGCACATCTTCAAGGGTGCAATGGGCGACGCGGTGGCCCCGGTCGTGCTCACCGAAAGCATGCTTCCCGGCAAGAACGACACCCAGGCGACCAACAAGTACATAGGCACCTACGTGACTCTCAAGGGGCTCAGGTACGACAATCAGGTGTTCACCCTCATCTATCTCACCTACAACGAAGACACCAAGAGCAGCAGCAACCGCATCTTCCTCTCCGACAAGACCTGGGGCATCACCACCTGGGCGCTCACCAAGGACCGCATGGGCCGTATGCTCGAAGCGGGCACCTGGGACAGCGTGAACATAGGCAACAGCGGCGACTACAGCTACGGCACAGTGGGTGACCACAGGGATGTCAAGAGCACCAACGGCGACACCTACGGCGACATCGAGCGCAACGCCTACAGCGTGAGCCACTACTTCAAGACGGGATCCACCACGATCCAGGTGCGCAGCAGCGGCTACTCCCGTTTCGCCGACATCGAAATCGACTCCGACGTGCTCTCCGGGGCGGCGACCATCGACGTCACCGGCATCCTCACCATGTACCAGGGCAGCATCCAGTTCACCCTGATCGATCTCGACGGCGTAACCAAAAACTGAACGGAATGAAAAGATACTTCATCTGTTTCCTTGCCATCATGAGCATTACCGCCTGCACGCAGAAAAACGTTTTCTTCCAGGACTGGGACACCCCGTACGGCATCCCGCCCTACGACAAAATAAAGGTCTCCGACTACATTCCCGCCATCAAGGAGGGCATAAGGCTGCAGCAGGCCGCAATTGACGCGATCACCGCCAACCCCGATGCCCCCACGTTCGAAAACACCATAGCCCCGCTCGAACTTTCCGGCATCGCGCTCGAGAAGGTCAGCGGCGTGCTCTTCAACGTTTCCGAGACCGACCGCAGCGACGCTCTCGACAAGGTGGTGGAGGAAGCTCTCCCGCTTCTGAGCGCCCACGAAGACAACATCGCCTTCAACAAGGCTCTCTACGAAAGGGTGGCCGCCGTGTACAAATCCGACCAGAGCGGCCTCACCGCCGAGCAGAAGACCGTCCTCAAGAACCATTTCGAGGAATTCGAGCGCGAGGGCATAGGCCTTCCCGAAGAAAGCCAGGAGCGCCTGCGCGAAATCAACGCCGAACTTGCTTCCAAGTGCCAGAAGATAGGCACAAACATCCTGGCCGAGAGCAACGCCTTCAAGGAGAAGTTCGGCTTCAGCGTGAGCGCCTATCCCGAGAAGATGACCTCTACGGCCGACCGCGCTCTCCGCAGGCAGTACCTCGAAGCCTACACCATGCGCGGCCACAACGGGGGCGAGAACGACAACCGCTCCCTGGCGGTGGAGGTGCTCAAGCTCCGCCTCGAAAAGGCGCGCATCCTCGGCTACGAGACTTCTGCGGCCTATGAGCTTTCCGACAAGATGGCCCACGACCCGGCCACGGTCGATTCCTTCCTCGAAGGCATCATGAAGGCTTCGACGGCCAAGGCCGCCAGGGAAGTCGCCGAGATGCAGGAGATCATGGACGCCGACATCGCCGAAGGCAAGCTCCCCGAGGGCAGCAGGATAGAGCCCTGGGACTGGTGGTACTACGCCGAAAGGGTGCGCACCGCCAAATACGCCCTCGACGACGATGCCATCCGCCCGTACTTCCACATGGATTCGGTGCGCAACGGCATCTTCACCGAGGCGAAGATGCTCTACGACGTGAACGTGGAGCCCGTGAAGGACGCTCCGGTGTATTCTCCCGGCAACGTGCAGACCTGGAAGCTCAGCTACGGCGACGGCTCGCTCATCGGCATCTTCACCACCGACTACCTGCCCCGCAGTTCCAAGCGGGGAGGCGCGTGGATGAACAACGTCCGCAGCCAGTACATCGCCGCCGACGGCACCGAAGTGCGCCCCATCATCGTGAACGTGGGCAACCTTGCCGAGTACATGAACGTCGACCAGGTGCAGACCGCCTTCCACGAGTTCGGCCATGCCCTGCACGGCTTCCTCACCAGGTGCACCTACCCCTCGGTGAGCGGCACCGGCGTGAAGCGCGACTTCGTGGAGACTTTCTCGCAGATAAACGAGCACTGGGCGTTCGAGCCCGAGCTGCTGGCCCTCTACGCCAAGAACGACAGGAACGAAGTCATCCCCCAGGAACTGGTGGACAAGATAAACGCATCCCTGATGTTCAACATGGGCTTCATGACCACCGAGCTCTGCGCCGCCTCGATGCTTGACATGAAACTGCATGAGGTCACCGACTTCGAAGGCTTCGACATCGACGCCTTCGAGGAGGCCCTCGCGAAGGAAATCGGCCTCAACCCCGAGATAGGCTACCGCTACCGCACCACCTACTTCAACCACATCTTCTCCAGCGGCTACAATGCCGGCTACTACGGATACCTGTGGTCGGAGGTGCTCGACCGCGACCTCTTCAGCCGCTTCGAGGCTTCGCCCCGCGGCGTGTTCGACAAGGAGCTCGCAACCGAGTTCAAGCGGACCTTCCTCGAGAAGGGCGGCAGCGAAGATCCCATGGAGCTCTTCAAGAGTTTCATGGGGCGCGAGCCCGACAACGCCGCCTTCCTCCGCGGCCGCGGCCTGGTGGAATAAAAGGACTAACCAACACTAAAGTTAAATATAGATCAAGATGAAAAGGATTGTTTTGGTAAGACATGGCGAAAGCCAGTGGAACAAAGAGAACCGGTTTACCGGATGGACTAATGTGGATTTGAGTGAAAAAGGCCTCCAGGAGGCCTTCGATGCGGGGAAGACCATGCGCGAGCAGGGCTTCAACTTCGACATCGCCTACACCTCATACCTCAAGAGGGCCATCAAGACCCTCAACAACGTGCTCGACGCAATGGACCTCGACTGGATTCCCGTAAGGAAGACCTGGCGCCTCAACGAGAAGCACTACGGCATGCTTCAGGGCCTGAACAAGGCCGAGACCGCCGCCAAGTACGGCGACGAGCAGGTGCTCGTATGGCGCCGCTCCTTCGACGTGGAGCCCCTCCCGCTGCCCGACGACGATCCCAACTCCGCGACTCAGGACAAGCGCTACGCCCTCGTTCCCGACGAGTACATCCCCCGCACCGAAGCCCTCAAGCAGTGCATCGAGCGTGTGATGCCCTACTGGGAGAGTGAAATCTTCCCGCGCCTGAAGACCGTCGACAACATCCTCGTGGTGGCCCACGGCAACAGCCTCCGCGGCGTGGTGAAGCACCTCAAGGGCATCGGCGACGCCGAGATAGTGAAGCTCAACATCCCCACCGGAGTGCCTTACGTGTTCGAATTCGACGACAACCTCAAGCTCGTGAAGGACTATTATCTGGCAGATCCCGAGGAACTTGCGAAGAAGCAGGCCGCGGTGGCAAATCAGGGGAAAGCGAAGTGATACTCAAGTTAATTCCCGAATTCAGGCCCATGGTCTGGGGCAGCGAGAACTGGGTGATCTCCGGCTATGCCGGGAGGGAGACCAGGGTCGCCGAAGGCCCCCTTGCCGGCAGGACCCTCAACGAGGTGTACGGCGGGGAGTTCCCGCTACTCATAAAATTCATCGACGCCCACCAGGACCTGTCGATACAGGTGCATCCCGACGACGCCCTTGCGGCCTCGCGCGGCATCGGCCGCGGCAAGACCGAGATGTGGTACATCATGAACGACGGCGGCACCCTGCTCTCTGGTCTGCGGGAACCCCTCACCCCCGAAAGCTACGTGAAGCTGGTCGCGGAGAACCGCCTGACCGACGTGCTCGAAAGGCACTCCGTGCACAAGGGCGACATCTTCTTCCTGCCCGCGGGGCGCATCCACGCCATCTGCGGCGGCACTTTCCTCTGCGAAATCCAGGAGACCTCCGACAACACCTACCGCCTCTTCGACTACAACCGTCCCGGGCTGGACGGCAAGCCCCGCCAGCTCCACACCGAAGAGGCCAGGGATGCCATCGACTACAAGGTATATCCTTCATACAAAACCGATTACACCCTTGAGCCCGGAGGCTGCGAAGTGGTGGTCGAAGATCCTCATTTCACCACTTCCGTCTACGATCTGACCGCTCCCCGCAAGGTGGACACCGCCGGCTGCGGACGCTTTCTCGCCGTCATGTGCGTGGAAGGCTCCGGCAGCGTGAACGGCGTGAGCCTGAACTGCGGCGAGGCTCTCCTCGTGCTCGACGAAGACGCTCCCGTGGAGTTCGCTCCCGCCGAAGGCTCCGCCGCCAAATTCCTCACCTCCCATGAGTAGGAAGCAGGGTGCCCGGGGCCGGGGCTCCGGCGGAAAGCGGCGGGAACGCTCCGGCCGCAGGGTTTTCAGCGAGGAAGTCGGAACCGTGCAGATGACCCGCGAGGGCTACGCCTTCGTGCTGGTCGAAGGGCAGGACGACGACATCTTCGTGAAGGCCGCAAAGACCAGGCACGCCCTCGACGGCGACCTCGTGCGGGTTGCCGTCACGAAGGAAGTCGTGTCCAGGGCAAGCGACAGGGCGGGGGACAGGCGGGCTTCCAGGAGGCGCGAAGGCGAAATAATCGAAATAATCCGCCGCAGCGGCAAGCAGTTCGTAGGCGTGTACCACAGCGTGGGAAAGCAGGCCTGGGTGCTGATGCAGAGCAAGAGCATGCCCTGGGATATTCAGGTGGATGCTTCCAGGAGCGCCAAGATGGGCGCGCAGAGGGGCATGAAGGTGGCCGTGGTGGTGGACCGCTGGGACCGCGGCGACTCCAACCCGCTGGGGCATCTTGTCGACGTGCTGGGCATGCCCGGCGAGAACGAGACCGAGATGCACGCCATCCTGGCGGAGTTCAACCTCCCGTACCGGTTCGACCGTGCGGTGGAGGCCGAGGCCGAAGCCATCCCCGCGGAGATAACTCCCGAAGACCTCCGGGGCCGCAGGGACTTCCGCCATACTCTTACTTTCACCATCGACCCCGCCGACGCCAAGGACTTCGACGATGCGCTGAGCTTTGCGAAGCTGCCGGACGGCAACTACGAGGTGGGGGTGCACATCGCTGACGTCTCCCACTACGTGAAGCCCGGCTCCGCCGTGGACAGGGAGGCCCGCGAGCGCGGCACCAGCGTCTACCTGGTGGACCGGACGGTGCCCATGCTGCCCGAGAAGCTCTGCAACGACCTCTGCTCGCTCCGTCCCCGCGAAGACAAGCTCACCTACGCCGTGGTGTGCGAAATCACCCCCGAAGGCGTCGTCAAAAGCCGCTGGATAGGCCGTACCGTAATCAACTCCGACCACCGCTTCGACTACGACCGGGCGCAGGCCATAATAGAAAACGGCGGCACCGCCCCGGAAGAGGAGGCGGTCGTAACCCTGAACCGCCTCGCCCTCATCCTCAAGAACGCCCGCTTCAAGGAGGGCGCCATCAACTTCGACCGTCCCGAAATGAAGGTGGAGGTGGACGGAAAGGGCAGGCCCACGGCCGTGCACCAGGTGGTGTCGAAGGAGTCGAACTGGCTCATCGAGGAGTTCATGCTCCTCGCCAACCGCACCGTGGCTGAGTACGTGGCCACCGGGGGCCGGCTGAACGGGGTGCCGCTCAAGTCGGCGAAGACCTTCGTGTACCGCGTCCACGACGAGCCCAACGAGGAGAAGCTCGCGGGGCTGCGCGACTTTGCGGGCAATTTCGGCTACTCCGTGGAAGGGGAACTCTCCGGCCGCGAGGCCTCCAGAACCCTCAACTCCCTGCTGCACAAGGCCGAAGGAAAACCCGAGCAGGCCGCGTTCGAGGAAATCGCCCTCCGCGCCATGGCAAAGGCCTGCTACTCCACGGTCAACATCGGCCACTACGGCCTCGCCTTCCCGTTCTACACGCACTTCACCTCGCCCATACGCCGTTACCCCGACCTCATGGTGCACCGGCTTCTCACCATCTATCTCTCCGGCGGGAAGAACCAGGACCAGGGCTGGTACGAGGGCGAATGCAAGCACGCTTCCGAGCGCGAGCTGGTGGCCCAGGACGCCGAGCGCACGAGCACCAAGTACAAGCTGGTGGAGTTCATGCAGGACAAGGTGGGCCGGGAGTTCGAAGGCCGCGTGTCGGGAGTCACCGACTGGGGCATGTACGTGCAGATAGAACCCACCAAGGTGGAGGGCATGGTGGCGCTCCGCACCATCAGGTCCGACTTCTACGAGTTCGACGAAGACCGCTACCGCCTGGTTGGAAAAAGGACGAAAAAAGTGTTCCGTCTGGGCGATAGCGTGCGAATCCGCGTAAAGGAAGCGAATGTGGAACAGCGTTTGCTCGACTATGAACTGGTTGAGTCTAACGATTAAATACTGACATTATGGCAAAAGACAGTTTATTCAGTTTTCTTGCAGGCGCTACCGTAGGTGCGCTCGCATTCTATCTCCTTGGCACCGAAAAGGGCAAGGAAACCACCCAGAAGGCGGCCGATGACATCAAGAGCGCGGCCGCTCCCATCGTCGACAAGGCGCAGGACGTGTGCGAGGAGGTCAAGAACAAGGCCGGCGACTTCGCGGAAAGCGCCCGCGACGCCATCTCCAAGGGTCTCGACAAGATTGAAGACGCCCTCGAAAGGAAACCCGCACCCGCTGAAGAATGAATCCCCGGGATTATTTGGGCGTCAAGGTCGACGAAGTGAAGATGAAGGCCGGGGACACCCTGTCCACGACCACGGCCACGCTTCTCGCCTGGATACTGCTCATCGCCGTGGCCATGCCGGTCATCGGCGTCTTTTCCGTGGCGGGCCTGCTGCTGATAGGTGAGGCCGTCGACAGTTATGCGCTGGGCGCCGTCATCGTGGGCGGCGTGCTGCTCATAGTGCTCGTGATTCTCTTCTTGTTCCGCAAGAAGCTGTTCCTGAAGCCCTGCGTGCGGCTTTTCAGCGCCGCCACCGATTATGAGGACCTCCAGCGGAAAGAACAGGCCAACGCGCTTATGGCCGCGCAGTTCGAGAACGACTGGCAGGACGGCAATCACATCGCCCTGCAGGTCCTCCGTATCTTCCGCAAGGCCTTCAAGATTTAGATAAGCTTGTATTCTTTGAGCCTCTGCCTCAGTTCCTTGTGATTGGGGCAGAGGCTTTCCAGCAATGCGTGGAACTCCGGCCCGTGGTTCATGTAGCGGAGGTGGCAGAGCTCGTGCAGCATCACATAGTCGCGCAGATCCTCCGGCAGCCGCATGAGGTTGAGGTTCAGGTTGATGTTGCCCTTTGACGAGCAGGAACCCCAGTTGGAGACGTTGTGCTTGATCCTGACGGCGCCCACGCTGAAGCCGTGCAGGGCGGCGAGTTCCCTCAGCCTCCCGGGCAGGCAGGCCTTCGCGGCCTTCCGCAGCTCCTGCACCTCGGGCGTTTCCGGCAGCTTCCTCCGCCTCCGGCGGTACACGATGCGCACCTTTCCGCTTAAAATATCTCCCAGAGTAATCTTCATGGCATGGCAAAGATACAAATTTTGCCTATCTTTGCAGGATATGATTTCGGAGAACAGGATAAAGGCCGCGGTGAAGGAAATGTTCAGCGGCATGGAGTTGGGTTCGGAGCCCGCGGGGCTCTATGAACCGATGCGCTACATGGTGGGCACTGACGGCAAACGGGTGCGCCCGCTGCTCTGCCTCACGGCCTATTCTCTTTTCAGAGACACTCTCGGCGAAGAAATCATCGAACCCGCCAGGGCTCTGGAGGTATTCCATTCCTCCACCCTCATCCACGACGACATCATGGACGGCAGCCTCCTCCGCAGGGGCAGGGACACCGTCTGGGCGAAATGGGGCACTGACACCGCCCTGCTCGCGGGGGACGCCCTTCTCATCGACGCCTACAGGCGCCTTTCCTCCGTTCCCGCGAAATTCCGCCAGAAGGTCCTCGCGCTCTTCACCGACACCGCCCTCAAGGTGTGCGAAGGGCAGCAGCTCGACCAGGAATATGAGAGCGAGAAGGAAATCACCATGGACGACTACATCGGCATGGTGGGCCTCAAGACCTCCAGCTTCATGGGCTGCGCCGCCAAGATGGGGGCCGTCATGGCCGACGCCAGCCCCGTCCAGTGCGAACGGCTGTACCGCTACGGCTACAACCTGGGCATGGCCTTCCAGATCACCGACGACTATCTCGACGTGTTCGGCGACGAAAAGCTGTTCGGCAAGTCGCTCGGGCGCGACATCATCAACTGCGAGAAGAGCTGGCTCACCGTGAGGGCGATGGAGAAGGCGGCCGACAAGCCCGGGCTCCTCGCCGCCCTGGCCGCTCCCGCCGCCACCGACGAGGAAAAGGGCGCCAAGATCGCTTCGGTAAAGAACATCTATGTCGAACTGGGCGTGGACGCCGACGCCGTCCTCTCCGTCCGGAGCTACACTGCCAAGGCAATGGAGGCCGTCTCCTCGATGCGTCTCGGGCAGGTGCGGCTCGAGGTTCTCAGGCGCTTCGCCGAAAAGCTTGTCGGCCGCGTGCGATGACTCCCTCCGAAGCCATAGTGGTAAAGAATGCCGGGAGCCACTTCCTGCTGAGCCGTCTGCCCGAATGGGCGCCGTTTCCCGCCGTGCTGCGCGGCAAGGTGCGTCTCGGGGGCAGTACCTCCACCAATCCCGTCGCGGTGGGCGACCGCGTCCGGTTCATGCCCGCCGAAGTGGCGGTCATAACCGAAGTGCTTCCGCGTCGGAACTACATCATTCGCAAATCCACCAACCTCAGCCGCAAGTACCATGTGATCGCGGCCAACCTGGACAGGGCGGTGATCGCCGTGAGCCTGCTGTTTCCGGAAATCAAGCTGCCTTTCCTCGACAGGCTTCTCGTAACCTGCGAGGTTTACGGAGTGAAGCCGGTGATAGTGCTGAACAAGATCGACCTCTACAATGAATTCTACGCTGAGGACGTGGAGAACTTCCTGCATATATACGAGGGGGCCGGCTACAAGGTGATCCGGACTTCCTGCAGGACGGGGGAGGGCATCGACGAGCTTCGCGACCTTTGCAGCGAAGGAGTGTCGCTCTTCTCGGGCGAATCCGGAGTGGGCAAATCGTCCCTGGTAAAGGCCCTCAATCCCGGCCTCGACCCCAAGATAGGCAAGATCTCCGCAGCCCATCTGCAAGGCAGGCACACCACCTCGCTCTACGAGATGTATCCCCTGGCGGGCGACGGCTTCGTGGTGGACACTCCGGGCCTGAGGGGCTTCGGCCTGGTCGACCTCGAAAAGGAAGAGATTTCAAAGTACTTTCCCGAGATGCTCCGCGTCGGCAGGGACTGCCGCTTCACCCCCTGCACCCACACCCACGAGCCCGGCTGCGCCGTCAAGGAAGCAGTGGACGCGGGCGTCATCAGCCCCGAACGCTACAACTCCTACCTCGGCATGCTCGAGGAAGACACCAAGTTCCGCTAGCGGCAATGAAAGCCCTCGACCGCGAAATACTCCGGCTTGCGCTGCCGAGCATCCTGGCCAACATCACCGTGCCGCTCGTGGGCATGGTGGACCTTGCGATTGCAGGGCATCTGCACGGAGGGGAGGGTGCTTCGGCCTGCATCGGGGCGGTCAGCGTCGGAGCTCTGCTCTTCAGCGTGCTGTACTTGAATTTCGCATTCCTGAGGGCGGGGACCGGCGGGCTCACGGCACAGGCCTTCGGGCGGGCGCAGGCAGGGGGCTCCCTTCACGAAACCGCGCCGCTGCTTGGCCGCGCGCTTGCCCTTGCAGTCGGCATCTCTCTGATACTCATCGCGTTGCAATGGCCTTTCGCGAAGCTCGGGCTCCTGGTCATAGGAAGCACTCAGGAAGTTGCGCATCTGGCTGAACGCTATTTTTTCATCCGCATCTGGGCGTCTCCGGCGACGCTGTCGCTCATGGCGTTCCGCGGCTGGTTCATCGGCATGCAGGACACCCGCAGCAGCATGTGGGTAGACCTCATCGTGAATTTCGTCAACATAGGCGCAAGCCTGCTCCTCGCATTTCCGCTCGGCCTGGGCTTCAGCGGCATCGCGCTCGGGACGGTAATCGCCCAGTACTCCGGCCTGGCGTTCGCTTTCATAGTGCTCTTCGGCCGGTACCGCCATATCGTCGAAGGCCTGCGCCTCAAAGACTGCTTCGGCGGCACACGCGCTTTCTTCGCGATGAACGGCGACCTCTTCCTGCGTTCCCTCAGTTTCATGTTCATCTACGTGGGATTCAGCGCGATAGCCGCCCGCTACGGCGACACCGTCCTGGCGGTGGGCTCGCTCCTGATGAACCTGCTGATGTTCTTCTCGTACTTCACCGACGGATTTGCCTATGCCGGCGAGGCGCTCACGGGGCGCTACATCGGCGAAGGCGACCGCGTCATGGTGGAGCGGACCGTCCGGCAGGTTTTCGTGTGGAGCATGGGGGTAGCTCTTTTTTGGGTGCTTATCTATCTCTTTGCAGGACAGCCGCTTGTGGCGCTGATGACAGACGACCCGGCGGTGCGCGCCGCCGCCCGTCCCTACCTGCTGTGGCTGGTGCTGATGCCGCCGCTGGGATGTGCGGCCTTCACCTGGGACGGAATCTTCACGGGCGCCACCGCCACCGCCTCCATGCGCAATGCGATGTTCGGAGCGGCCCTGGCGTTTTTCGGCATATTCTTCGCCGGGAAGTATCTGGTCTCCGACGTGCTTCACCTGCTGCTCGCCGCCTACTTCGCCCATCTGCTCGTGCGCACGCTGTGGCTCACGCTCCGCTCCCGCCGCGACATCCTGCGCTAAAATTGCTATATTTGCGTCATGCACAGGAAAGAACTGGAAATAATGGCTCCTGCGGGGAACTTCGAATGCCTCGAGGCGGCCATCCAGGGCGGAGCGGATTCCGTATACTTCGGGGTGGGACGCCTTAACATGCGGTCCCACTCCGCCAACAACTTCAGCCCCGAAGACCTCCCCGCCGTGGTGGAACGCTGCCACGGGGCAGGGGTCAGGGCCTATCTCACCCTGAACATCATCCTTTACCCCGAAGACCTCCCCGCTATGGAGGAGACGCTCCGGGCCGCGAAGGCCGCCGGGGTCGACGCCGTAATCGCCTCCGACATGGCCTGCATCGGGTGCTGCCGCAGTCTCGGGCTGGAGGTGCACGCCTCCACGCAGCTGAACATCTCGAACGCGGAGGCGCTCAGGTTCTTCTCACAGTTCGCCGACGTGGCCGTGCTCTCCCGCGAACTCACCCTGCCCCAGGTGCGCGCCATCCACGAAGCCGTTGTCTCACAGGACATAAGGGGCCCCAAGGGGGAGCCGGTGCGCATTGAGATGTTCGCCCACGGGGCGCTCTGCATGGCGGTGAGCGGCAAGTGCTACATGAGCCTGCAGAACTACGGCAAGTCGGCCAACAGGGGCGAGTGCATGCAGGTCTGCCGCCGCGGCTACGAGGTGACCGACCTCGAAAACGGCACCGCCCTGCACATCGACAACAAGTACATCATGTCCCCCAAGGACCTCTGTACCATCGAGTTCATCGACAAGATGGCGGCTGCAGGGGTGACGGTGTTCAAGATAGAGGGCCGCGCCCGCAGCGCCGAATATGTGAAGCGCTGCAGCGAGTGCTACCGCAGGGCCGCCGACGCGGTCTGCGACGGAAACTTCACCCCCGAGCTCGCGGCGGAGCTCAAGGGGCGTCTCGCCGAGGTGTTCAACCGCGGCTTCTGGGACGGCTACTATCAGGGGGCCAGGCTGGGGGAGTGGAGCGAGGTGTACGGCTCCCAGGCCACCATGCGCAAGACTTATCTCGGCAAGGTCACCAACTGGTTCAACCGGCTCGGGGTGGCCGAAATCAAAGTCGAGACCGCCGACCTTCACAAAGGCGACACCCTGCTGGCGACGGGGGCCACCACCGGCGTGGTGGAGTTCGGCGCCGACGACATCCGTCTCGAATTCACCCCGGTGGAGCTCGTCCCCAAGGGATCGCTCTGCTCGGTGAAGGTGATTCCCGGGGAGAGGGGCGACCTTGGCAAGCCTTTTGAAAAACTTCACCGCGGAGACAAAATCTTCATTTGGAAAGAAGCATGAAAAGAACAATTATAGCGACAGCGCTTATTCTCGCCGCAGTTGCGGCCGGAGCGCAGACAAAGAGTTTCAGCCTGGCCCGCTGGATGCAGACGGAATCGGCTCTGCTGCAGGAACTTAACCGCAGCTATGTAGACTCCCTCCCGGTGGAGCGCATGCAGAAGGCGGGCATCGACGCGATGCTCGCCACGCTCGACCCTTACACCGTGTGGGTGCCCGAGGAGGAGGGTGACGACTTTGAAATGATGATAAACAAGACCTACGGCGGAATCGGCTCCATCATCTACAAGCCCGACGTGAACGGCCCGGTGCTCATCAACGAACCCTACGCGAATTCTCCCGCCGCCAGGGCGGGCCTTCGCTGCGGCGACGAGATCCATGCGATAGACGGCACTCCCGCCGCCGGCCTCACCGCCAGCGAGGCCTCCGACCGCATGAAGGGAAAACCCGGCACCAAGGTGGTCTTCTCGGTAAAGAAAGTCTATACCGGCGAGATGACCGACGTCACCATCACGCGCGAGCGCATCCACCTTCCCGACGTGGAGTATGCCGGCATGCTCGAAGACGGCACTACCGGCTACCTGCTCCTCAGCGGCTTCACTTCGGGGGTGTCGAGGGACGTCCGCAAGGCTTTCCTCGATCTTAAGTCGCAGGGGATGGAGAAGTTCGTGCTCGACCTCCGCGGCAACGGCGGCGGCCTTCTCCAGGAGGCCGTGGGCATCGTCGGCCTCTTTGTGCCGAAAGGCTCGCTCGTGGTTACTTCCAAGGGGAACGAAACCTCCAGGGACGAAATCTTCAAGACCTCGTCCGAACCCGTCGACCTCAGCATCCCGGTGATAGTGCTCGTGGATTCCGGCTCCGCCTCGGCCTCCGAAATCGTGGCCGGCTCGCTCCAGGATTACGACCGCGCCACCGTCATGGGCAGCCGCACCTTCGGCAAGGGGCTCGTGCAGAGCGTGAGGCCCATGCCCTTCGGCGGCCAGCTCAAGATCACCACGGCCAAGTACTACATCCCCTCGGGCCGCTGCGTGCAGGCCATCGACTATTCCCACCGCAACGAAGACGGCTCCGTGGGGCACATCCCCGATTCGCTCACCCATGAGTTCAAGACGGCCCACGGGCGCACCGTCAGGGACGGGGGCGGCATCACCCCCGACGTGGAGCTTCCCCAGCGCGAGTACAGCCGTCTGGCCTACTCGCTGGTGCTGAGCGGAATAGTGGAGCAGTACGCGATGGAATACGTGCGCTCCCACGAAAGCATCCCCCCCGTGAGGGACTTCCGTTTCGACGATTACGACTCCTTTGTGGAGTTCGCCTCCGGAAAGACCTTCGACTACCGTTCCTCGGCCCGCGCCACCTACGACCGCATGGTCTCCGAGCTCCGCAAGGACGGCCTCGAAGAGGCCATGGCCCCCGAGCTGAACGCCCTGAAAGACAGGATGGAAATGGAGAAGGAGGAGTTCCTCCGCCTGAAGAAAGACGAAATCGTGCCCTTCATCGAGCAGGAAATCGCCACCCGCTACTACTTCCAGGAGGGCGGCGTGGAGATGGTCATCCGCTACGACGACGCGCTCCGCCAGGCTGTGGCCAGTCCCATCATCTCATTCCCCGCACCATGAAACTGATTTTTGCAACCGGCAACGCCGGAAAACTGAGGGAGGCCCGCGAGATACTCGGGCCCTCCTTCGAGGTCCTTGGCCCCCTTGAAGCCGGGGTGGAAGGCGAAGCCGAAGAAACCGGAAAGACCTTCAGGGAGAATTCGCTGCTGAAGGCGCAGTACATCTTCGACCGCCTGCACGTGCCGTGCTTTGCCGACGACAGCGGCCTCGAGGTGGACGCCCTAAGCGGCGCTCCCGGCATCTATTCCGCCCGCTACGCTTCCGACCACAATTTCGCCGACAACATCGACCGGCTTCTCTCCGAGCTGGAAAGCCTCCCGTGGGATGAGCCCTGCGGGGAGGTCTACCCGGGAGGGGCGCGCTTCCGCTGCGTGGCCACGCTCATCCTCGCCGACGGCACGCCGCATTTCTTCGAAGGGACGGCCGAAGGCAGGATAGCCCGCACCCGCAGCGGCGAGGGCGGCTTCGGCTACGACCCGGTGTTCGTGCCCGACGCCTTCCCCGGCACGACCATGGCCGGGCTTTCCGAAGAAGTGAAGAACGGCATTTCGCACCGCGGAGCGGCCCTGCGCAAGATGGCGGCATGGCTGGAGGGCTACCGGTAAAGTTCGGCGAGAACCCCCAGTGAACGGATGTTGAGGCGCGTCTCGAGATGCGCCGAGAGATATTGCAGCAGGCAGTCGGCGATTTCGCTTCTGGACCGCCCCGACAGGGGGACCAGGAGCGATTCTTCGTAAGGCCCCATGAGCTTTCGGATGTCGAGAAGGTGCTCCCCTGCGAAGGGTGTCAGGTCTTCGGGCGAGGGGGTGAAGCCCAGCGCGCCGCAGAGCTCCAGCAGCCAGCGCAGGTGATAGTTCGCGAAGTCGCTCTGCAGGGCGTCGAGCGTGAGGATGCTGCGCTCGCACCATTCGTAGAGCCCCGGTTCGGCATCGCCCCTCACCGATCGGAAAAGCACCTCCGCCATGAACAGCGTCATGCTGTTCTTGTACATGTTCCCGCGTATGCCCGCAAGGGGCCTGGCAGGGGAGACGCCCTTCAGCCGCCAGAGCTCCGACCTGGGATTCTCCACAACTTCCGCATTCAGGATGTTCAGGGGCTGGAACAGCGCCTGCGTGCCTTTTTTGCCCACTCCCACGATGTAGCTCCTGCGCCCCAGCTGCGGGCTGAGGGCGTGCACCACGAGCTTGTTGTCGCCGACTTTCGTGGTGTTCAGGACAATCAGGGGAGTAGACACGGTCATGTATGCAAAGATAATTATTATTCGTATATTTGGCCTTGATATGAAAAACCCGAACCTCTTCCTTGCAGCGGCACTGTCGCTCGCCGCGCTCTGCGCATCCGTGCAAACCGCAAATTCACAGACAACTCCTCGCTGGCTGCGCCAGAACGCCATATCCCCCGACGGCAGCACTGTCGCCTTCGTGTACCAGGGCGACATCTTCACCGTGAGCGCCTCCGGCGGCGAGGCGGTGCAGATAACCTCCAACCCCGCGCACGACACCGAACCCCTCTGGAGCCCCGACGGGCAGTATATAGTTTTCGCGTCCTTCCGCGAGGGCAGCAAGGACATCTGGGCCGTCCCGGCGAAGGGCGGCACGCCCTGGAGGCTCACCGATTTCGGCGGCCGCGAAAACCCGCTCACCGTCTCTCCCGACGGCAAGGTGTACTTCGGCGCCTCCATCCAGGAAGACCCTGTCTCGGCGGTGTTTCCCGGCGACTTAAAGCTCTACTGCATAGGCCTTGACGAAGCGCTGGAGGCCGCGAAGGCCGGAAATCGGTTGCCCGCGCCCGTCCCGGTGATGTCGCTGCAGGTCGACAACCTGTCGGTGAACGCCGCCGGCACCATGCTCTACCAGGACTGGAAGGGCTATGAAGACAAGTTCCGCAAGCACCATACTTCCGCCGTCACTCCCGACATCTGGAAGAAAGACGGCTCCGTCTACACCCGTTTGAGCACCTACCCGGGCATGAACACCAACCCGGTGTGGGCCCCCGACGGAGTGAACTACTACTACCTCAGCGAAAGGGGAGGCGCCCGCAGCAAGACCATCGACGGGCCCCTCACCTCCGATCCCAAGGTGGACGACTGGGGAGGCGACAACAATGTCTTCAAGGGCAGCGGCGAGCAGCTCACCCACTTCACGGGCAGCCCCGTCCGCTACCTCAGCATCTCCCTCGAGGGCACCATGTGCTTCAGCTGGAACGGCGACCTCTACACCCTCAGGGAGGGTTCCGAACCCGTGAAGCTCCGGATTTCGCTCCGGAAAGACAAAGACGCCCGTGAGCACGTCTGGCGCAAGGCCTCCGGCATTGCGGGCGGTGCCGTCTCCCCGAACGGAAAGGAGATAGCCATAGTGTCGAGCGGCGACGTCTACACCACCACCGTCGACCTCAGCGACACCCGCCGCATCACCGAAACTCCGGGGCAGGAGCGCACCGTATCCTTCGGGAAAGACGGCAAAAGCCTCTACTACGATTCCGAGAGGGACGGCGAGTGGGCCGTGTACCGCAGGGTGCTGAAAGGCAAGAACGAATCTTACTTCACCTTTGCCGAAGCCACTGTGGAAGAGCGCATTACGCCCAAGGGCGAGATCTGCTTCCAGCCCAAGGCGAGCCCCGACGGCAAGAGGGTGGCGTATCTGCGCAACCGCGCCGAACTGATGGTGGCCGACGCCGACGGCAAGAACCCCAGGTGCCTGCTGAAAGACGCCAATTTCTCCTATTCCGACGGCGACATGCCCTTCGAGTGGAGCCCCGACGGCAGGTGGATACTCACCGTGTATCAGGGCGGAGGCCGCATGTACAACGAGGACATAGCCCTCGTTAACGTCGAGGACGGCACCGTCACCGACATCACCGAGAGCGGCTATTCCGACTCCGGCTTCAACTGGGCCATGGGCGGAAAGGCCATGACCTGGGAGAGCGACCGCCAGGGCTACCGCAGCCACGGCAGCTGGGGCGCCGAAAGCGACGTGTACGTGATGTTCTTCGACGACAAGGCCTTCATGGAGTTCTCGCGCGAGAAGGAGGTGGAAGACATAGAAAAGCTCCTGCAGGACCCGAAAGACAAGAAAAAGGAAGAGAAGAAGGAGGCCAGGGACAGCGCCGCAGCCGCCAAGGGCAAGCCCGAGCCCCTCTCCCTGGAGCTCTCCCGCAGGGAAGACCGCATCGTGCGGCTCACCCGCAGCTCCGGCGACATCGGCAGCCACTTCCTCACTCCCGACGGCACCAAGCTCTACTATACCGTGAGCCTCGAGAAGGGCCGCGACCTCTGCTGCCTCGACATCAGGAAGGGCGACGTCAAAGTGATACGCAAGGACGTCCGCGGCCGCTTCCTTCCGTCTCCCGACGGCAAGAGCCTGTTCCTGGTGGGGCGGACCGTCGAGAAGCTGGACCTCGCCTCCGGCAAGTCCACCCCGGTGAGCTTCAGCGGCGAGTATGAATATTTCCCCGCAAAGGAGCGCGAATATATCTTCGAGCACTGCTGGAACCAGGTTGCGAGCAAGTTCTACGTGGAAGACCTCCACGGCGTGGACTGGCCTGCGGTGGCTGCGAACTACCGCCAGTTCCTGCCCTACATCACCGACAACTTCGCTTTCCAGGAACTTCTTTCCGAGATGCTCGGCGAGCTCAACGGTTCGCACACCGGCGGGCGCTACCGTGACGGCAGCGGCGTTCCGATAGGCCACGTGGGAGTGATTTTCGACGACTCCTACACCGGAGAAGGCCTCAGAATCAAGGAATTCCTTCCCGGCAGCATGCTTCTTGCCGCCGAACCCTCGCTCAAGAGAGGCGACGTCATCACCGCGGTGGACGGCAGGAGCGTTCCTTCCGGGCAGCGCTGGTACCAGGCCTTCGAACGCAAGGCCGGGAAGCGCATCCTCCTTGTCGCGGCGGGAAAGAAAGTCTACGTGACACCCTCCTCAAACGACACCCGCGGCTATTATCAAAGATGGGTGCGCCGCAACGAAGAGAAGGTGAAGGAGCTCTCCGGCGGCCGCGTGGGCTATGTCCACGTGCAGGGCATGAATTCGCCCTCATTCAGGGAGGTGTATTCCAAGGCCCTCGGGAAATACCGTAACTGCGACGCCCTCATAGTGGACACCCGTCACAACGGCGGCGGCTGGCTCCACAACGACCTGGCCACCTTCCTTGACGGCAAGCTCTACACCGAGCGCCGTCCGCGCGGGGCCGGTGCTTCTCCCGAGCCGTACGACAAGTGGAACAAGCCCTCGTGCGTGCTCACCTGCGAAGACAACTATTCCGACGCGTGCGGCTTCCCGTACGTGTACCGTTCGCTCGGCATAGGAAAAATCATCGGCGCGCCCGTTGCGGGCACTGCAACCAGCGTGTGGTGGGAGACCCAGGTCGACCCGACCCTCGTCTTCGGCATACCCCAGATAGGCTCGTGGAGCATCATGGAGGGCCGTTTCCTCGAGAACGACCAGCTCGAGCCCGACATCACCGTGTACAACGACCCGGCCGCCGTCCAGCGCGGCGAGGACGCCCAGCTCGAAGCCGCGGTGGCGGAGATGCTCAAAGAGTCTGCCCGCCGATGAACTCCCGCATTATGCTGGTGGGAGGGATGGCGGCTATTTCATTGGGTTTCAGCACCGTTACCGGCGAGATGAATTCCAGCAGCTCCTGCGCCTTCCTGTAGGCGGGGCTGGCTTCCGTGATTCCGTAGAGCAGGGGTTCCGCATAGTATTTTATCAGCGGAAGGTCGTAGAGGGTGGAGGAGTTGAACACCGCCTCGGCGTTCTCTTCGTAGGGGAAGATGTAGTTCGTCTCCCCGTAGCGGACGCTGGGCCAGCGGAGTATGGTATCTTCGGGTGAGACGCCCCTCACCCGGCTGTCGCGGACTATCCTGCGGAGCAGCCTCTTGTCGGTGGTGGAACCGTGCAGCTTGGTGCCTCCCTTGAGGGCCGAAAGGGCCGAGATGTACACGTCGAAAATCCTGTCGTGGTCGACATGCGGGGTGAGCGCCGGATTCAGGGCGTGGATGCCCTCCATGAAGAGCATGTCGTTGGGCTCGAGCCTGATGCGGCGGCTCTCGTCCATGACGGACTTCCCTTCCTTGAAGTCGAAGCGGGGGATTATGACCTCCCTGCCCGCGAGCAGGTCGTTGAGGTCGTTGTTGAGGTGATCCACGTTCATGGCCCCGAGACATTCGAAGTCGTAGTTGCCTTTGGCGTCCTTGGGGGTGAGTTCGCGGTCGACGAAGTAATTGTCGAGCTCTATCACCCTGGGGTTGATGCCCAGGACGCGGCACTGCTGTGCGATGCGCAGCGACGAGGAGGTCTTGCCGCTGCTCGACGGGCCTGACATCATGACGATGCGGCTCTTCTTGCGGCGCCAGAAAATCTGGTTGGCTATTTCGGCGTATTTGCGCTCCTGGCGCGCTTCGCACAGGTTGATGAGGGCTATTCCCTGTCCGTCGGCAAGCACTTCGTTGAGCTTGGGGATGCTGTCTATTCCGATGGCCTTGCACCAGGCGATGTATTCCTGCCTGGCCGCGTTAATTTTGCTCTGTTTCATACAATGACTGTCTCAGATAGGGGCCGGTGACCGAAGACGGATTCTCCGCCACCTCTTCGGGCGTGCCCTGTGCCACTATGTATCCGCCCCCGGCGCCGCCTTCGGGGCCGAGGTCGAAGAGATAGTCGACGCTTTTGAGCACGTCCATGTTGTGTTCTATGATAATTACTGTATTGCCCTGGTCCGTAAGTTTCTGGAGTACGTCCAGGAGCACTTTTACGTCTGCAAAATGCAGGCCTGTCGTGGGCTCGTCGAGGATGTACAGCGAATTTCCGGTGGCTTTCCGGGCGAGTTCGGCGGCAAGTTTCATGCGCTGGCTCTCCCCGCCGCTGAGAGTCACGGAAGACTGGCCCAGATGCACGTAGCCCAGGCCAACGTCCACCATTGCCTTGAGCTTGGGGGCTATCTTCGGGTGGGTCCTGAAGAACTCATAAGCTTCGGCTATGGGCATTTCGAGCACGTCCGAGATGTTCTTCCCCTTGTAGCGCACCGCGAGGGTGTCTTCCTTGTAGCGCCTGCCGAGACAGTGCTCGCAGGGGACGCTTACGCTGGGCAGGAAGTTCATCTCTATGACCTTGATGCCGGCGCCCTTGCACTCCTCGCAGCGGCCGCCGGGGACGTTGAAGGAGAAATGGCCGGCCTTGAAGCCGCGCACCCTGGCGTCGGGGGTGTCCTCGAACAGCCGGCGGATGTCGTCGAACACTCCGGTGAAGGTGGCGGGATTGCTCCTGGGGGAGCGGCCGATGGGGCTCTGGTCCACCTCGATCACCTTGTCGATGTTGCCCATGCCCGTCACTTCGCGGTAAGGGAGGGGCTTCTGCCTGGAGTTGTAGAAGGCGCGCTTGAGGATGGGCATCAGGGTTTCGTTCACCAGCGAGGATTTGCCGCTGCCGCTGACTCCCGCCACGCCCACCAGGCACCCGAGGGGGATGTCGATGTCGACGTCCTTGAGGTTGTTGCCGCAGGCGCCGCGGATGCCCAGACTGAGGCCGTTGCCCTTCCGCCTCTCCTTCGGCACCGGGATGGTCTTTTCCCCGCGGAGGTACTTCAGGGTTTCGGAGCTGCAGGGCTCCCCCTGAGGGACGCAACAACCTCGGTCCGATAGCGGGGGGACCGTCCCCGCGTAGACTATGCGGCCGCCCTCGAGCCCGGCTCCGGGGCCTACGTCCACGAGGTAGTCGGCTGCGCGCATGGTGGCCTCGTCGTGTTCCACCACGATCACGGTGTTGCCCTCGTCGCGCAACTCCTTCAGGGAGCCGAGGAGCTTGTGGTTGTCGCGCTGGTGCAGCCCGATGGAGGGCTCGTCGAGGATGTAGATGACGTTGACGAGGCGCGAGCCTATCTGGGTGGCGAGCCTGATGCGCTGGCTTTCACCTCCCGACAGCGAGAGCGTGGCGCGGTCGAGCGTGAGGTACTCCAGGCCCACGTCCACGAGGAAACCCACCCTGTCGTGAAGCTCCTTGAGGATGTCACGCGACACCGCGGCCGCCCTGCCGCTGAGTCTGCCGCCCAGCTGCCCTATCCAGGCGTGGAGGGCGGAAATCTCCATTGCGGACACCTCCGCTATGGTCTTGCCGTCTATCTTGAAGAAATTGGTCTCCTCGCGCAGGCGGGTGCCGTGGCACACGGGGCACACCACCTTGTCTTCGATGTCGTCGAGCACGCCCGGCCAGCTCACCATCTGCATGAGGCTGCCTTCGCCCACGCGGAAAAACTCGTCGGAACCGTAGATGAGCAGGTTCACCGCTTCGTTGGGAAGGGTGGCGATGGGGTCGTGCAGGGAGAAGTTGTACTTGCGGGCGATGGCCCTCACCACGTCGAACTTCCTGTTCTCGCGCGGGCGCCCGAGCGGCACTATCCCGCCGTCGGCGATGCTCTTGCCCGGGTCGGGGATTATGGTGGCGGGATTTATGTCGTGCACGGTGCCGAGGCCCTTGCAGTGGGGGCAGTAGCCTTCGGGCGAATTGAACGAGAAGCTGTGGGGCTGCGGCTCCTGGAGGGAGATGCCGCTCTCGGGATCTATCAGGTGCCTGGAGTAGTGGCGCAGGACGCCCGTTTCGGCGTCGAGTATGGCCAGGGACCCCTTTCCGGTGCCGAGGGCGGCGAACACGGAGTCGGCGATGCGCTTTTCGTCGCCTTCGCCGGGCTTGAGCTTGTCCACCACCAGCTCTATGAAGTGGATTTTGTAGCGGTCGAGCTGCTCCACGTCGTTGAGGCTCATCACTTCGCCGTCTATCCTGATCTGGGTGTAGCCCTTGCGGCGCATCTGGTCGAAGAGCTCGCGGTAGTGGCCCTTGCGGCCGCGGACAAGCGGGGCGAGAAGCAGGCATCTGCGGCCAGCGTATTCCTTCATTATGAGGTCTGCTATCTGGGCGTCGGTATAGCGCACCAGCTCCTTCCCCGTGACGGGAGAATAGGCGGTGGACGCCTTGGCGTAGAGGAGCCTCAGGAAGTCGGAGATTTCGGTGATGGTGCCCACGGTGCTCCGCGGGTTGTTGCCCGTGGTCTTCTGCTCAATTGCGATGATGGGGGAGAGCCCGTCGATGCTTTCCACGTCGGGCTTTTCGAGTATGCCCATGAAGTGCTTGGCATAGGGAGAGAGGGTGTTCATGTAGCGCCTTCGGCCTTCGGCGTAGATGGTGTCGAAGGCGAGGGAGCTCTTTCCGCTGCCGGAGAGGCCGGTGATCACCGTGAACTTCCCCCGCGGAATGTCGACGCTGACGTTCTGCAGGTTGTGGGTTCTCGTGCCGCGGATGACGATGTGTTCCTCTTTTGCCATGGGGAACTGCAAAAATACGAAATTTATTGTGTATTTTTGCCGTGTTATGTGGATTTGGATGACACTCGCGTCGGCGCTCCTGCTGGGAGTCTACGACGTGGCCAAAAAGAAAGCCCTCGGCAGGAACGACATTTACCATGTGCTGCTGGCAGCCACGCTTTTTACGACGCTCATCCTGCTTCCGTTCCTGTTCGCAGGTCCCGTCGCTCCCGGAGCGGAAGCCGTCTTTTCCGCACCCGCCAGGCATTATCTGTGCCTCATGCTGAAGGCCGTGCTCGTGTCCGCTTCGTGGGTGGCGGGCATGATCGGGCTGAAGCTCCTTCCCATAACCACCGTGAGCACCCTCAAGGCCTCCCGGCCCATGTTCGTGGTGCTGCTGTCCATCCTCCTCTTCGGGGAAAAGCTGAACGCCGTCCAGTGGAGCGGCGTAGTGGTGGTGCTCGCGGCCCTGTATCTGCTCAGCCGCGCCTCCGCCGTCGAGGGCATACGGTTCAGCAGCAGCAAGGGTTTCTGGGCGGTGGTGGTGTCCATTTTCGCCGGGGTGGCAAGCGCCCTGTTCGACAAGCACATCCTCGCCGGGCTCGGCATGCATCCCATGTTCGTGCAGTTCTGGGCCAATTTCTTCGTCACCCTCATCCTGGCGGTCCTGGTGATTGTGAGGGCCCATGCGGGGCCTGCCGAAACGCGCCCGAAGTTCACCTGGGACTGGACCCTGCTGCTCATCGCCGTATTCATCACCGCGGCCGACGCGCTCTATTTCTTCGCGCTCAAGCAGCCCGACGCCATGCTCAGCGTCATCTCCCTGGTGCGCCGCAGCAGCGTAATCGTCACCTTCCTGCTCGGAGCCTGGGTTTTCCGCGAAAAAAACCTGGGCAGGAAGGGCCTCATCATGGCTCTCCTTCTCTGCGGCATCGTGCTCCTCACTGCAGGAAGCCTGTAACTGGACAATCATAATCAAAAATCAATGGAAAAGATAAAAGGACTCATAGACGCTCCGTTCTCCCCGTTCGACGGAAAGGGCGAAGTGAATCTTGAACCCGTGGAACGTTACGCCGTCATGCTGCAGAAAGCCGGCATGAAAGGCGTTTTTGTAAACGGTTCCTCGGGCGAAGGCTACATGCTCACCACCGAGGAGCGCATCAAAATAGCCGAAAAGTGGATGGAAGTCGCCCCGAAGGACTTTAAAGTCATTGTGCACGTGGGCAGCTGCTGTCTCAAGGAGAGCCGCCGTCTTGCGGAGCACGCCGCGAAAATCGGCGCGTGGGGCATAGGGGCCATGGCTCCTCCGTTCCCCAGGATTGGCAGGGTGGAAGAGCTCGTGAAATATTGCGGGGCGATCGCCGCCGGAGCCCCGGAACTGCCCTTCTACTTCTACCACATTCCCGCATTCAACGGGGCCTTCCTGCCGATGATCGACCTCCTGAAGGCCGTCGACGGCCGCATCCCCAATTTCGCGGGTATAAAGTACACTTTCGAGAGCCTTTACGAGTACAACCAGTGCCGCCTTTACAAGGACGGCAAGTTCGACATGCTCCACGGCCAGGACGAGACCATTCTCGCCTCGCTTGCCCTCGGAGGGGCGCAGGGCGGCATCTGCGGCACCGCGAACTACATCGGCCGCGTGCTCAACGACATCATCGACTACTGGAAGAAAGGCGACCTCGACACTGCCCGTGAAAGGCAGGACTACGCCCAGGCCGTCATCAACGTGATAGCCGGTTTCCGAGGAAACATCGTGGCCGGCAAGCGCATCATGCGGCTCATGGGGCTCGACCTCGGCGAGAACCGCGTTCCTTTCCGGAACATCGAGCCCGCCGAGGAGGCCGAAATCAGGAGGCAGCTCGACGCCATCGATTTCTGGAATCGCTGCAACCGCTTCTGATATGACCGGACCAGAAAGACAATATCTTTCCGGCTGCAGGGACAAGTATCTGGAAGACCTTCGTACCGACATTCTTCCCTTCTGGCTCAAATACGGGCTGGACAGGGAGAATGGCGGCGTGTACACCTGCCTGGACCGCGACGGCACCCTCATGGACGGCACCAAAAGCGTGTGGTTCCAGGGGCGTTTCGGCTTCATCGCGGCTCTCGCCTATAACCGTATAGAGAAGAATCCGGAGTGGCTCGCCGCATCGCGGAGCTGCATCGATTTCATCGAGCGGCACTGCATCGATTCCGACGGCCACATGTTCTTCAAGGTCACGGCCGAAGGCGCACCCGTGCAGAAGCGCCGCTACGTGTTCTCCGAATGCTTCGCGGCCATGGCCATGGCCGAATACTCCCTCGCCGGAGGCGGTGAAACCTATGCCCGCAAGGCTCTCGATATGTTCCTGAATATCAGGAAGATGATTTCCGAACCGGGGTTCCTTCCCCCGAAATCCTGCATCCCGGGACGCTCGCATTCCATTACCATGATGCTCATAAACGTGGCCGCCATAGTGGGGCAGGTCGCGAGCCATCCCGCCATCGAAGAGCAGACCGACACTTCGCTGCACGACCTCGGGACGTACTTCGTCCATCCCGAATTCAAGGCCCTGCTGGAGAGCGTCGGGCCTGACGGGGAGTTTCTCGACACCCTCGACGGCCGCGTCATCAATCCCGGCCACTGCATCGAAACCGCATGGTTCATATTGGGCGTGGCCGAAAGGCGCAACGACGCTCATCTGAAAGAACTCGCCCTCCGCATCCTCGACTGGAGCTGGGAATGGGGCTGGGACAAAGAGTACGGCGGCATTATCAACTTCCGCGACTGCAAGGGCTTTCCCCCTCAGGACTACTCCCAGGACATGAAATTCTGGTGGCCCCAGTGCGAGGCCGTCATCGCCTGCCTGTACGCCTACAAGCTCACCGGCGATCCGAAATATCTGGAACGTCACAGGCTCGCCCACGAATGGGCATACGCCCATTTCCCCGATCCCGAATACGGTGAGTGGTACGGCTATCTGCACCGCGACGGCACCGTGGCCCAGGCCGCCAAGGGCAATATTTTCAAGGGGCCTTTCCATGTTCCCCGCATGATGATAATCGCCTCCGGGCTCTGCAACGATGTCCTGGATGCGTAAATATTTGACACTGTTGCTTATGGCACTCGTATCATGTACTCCCGGGCGGGCTCCGTTCAGGGCGGAAGCCCTTGTCGGAGCTTTCGGTCCGGCTTTCGGCCCGAATGCCGAATATGGTCTTTCGGGGCATTTCTCCTTTATCGCCGACGGCCTCGCGGTGGTGGGAGGAGGCTGCAATTTCCCGGGTGACGACCCCCTTGCCGCCGGCGCCCGCAAGACTTTCTACAGCGAGGTATACCTGCGCGACGGGCAGTGGAAAAAGGCGGGCGAACTGCCTCAGGCGCTCGCCTATGCCTGCACCGCTCCGGTGGAGGACGGCGTGCTCCTGATCGGCGGCAGCACCCCGGACGGCCTGAGTAGTGGCGTGCTGCATCTCTGCGTCAAAGACGGGGAACTCGTGCTTTCGGACGTCGCGCCCCTGCCTTGCGGCCTCGACCAGGCGGCGGCCTGCTCCCTTGGAGGGCGGGTGTTCGTCGCCGGAGGAAACGACGCACAGGGAGCGTCCCGCCGCGTGCTCTGCCTCGAAGACGGCCGCTGGAAAGGCTTCGCCGAACTTCCCGAAGGGCTGGTGCAGCCAGTGGCCTGCGTCACCGAAGACGCCCTCTTCGTCTTCGGCGGCTTCAACTCCTCCGCATCCCCGAAAGATGCGGTCAGCCACGGCTGGAAACTCGCTTTCGCTTCGGGCGAGTGGACCCGCATGGAGTATCCCTCCGATTCGCTCACCTTCACCGGCTCCGCAGGAGCCCTGGTTGACGGCAGATACCTCATTTTCGCGGGCGGAGTGAACCGGACCGTGTTCAACCGGGCGGTCAACACTACCGAACCCGACTACCTCTTCCGCCCCGTCGGGGCGTACAGGTTCAACCCTGTGCTTTATTGTTTCGACACCCGCACCATGGGCTGGAGCACCCTTGCCACCGACGGCATCTACGCTCTGGCAGGCGCGGCCCTCGCCTCCGACGGACATCATCTGGTGGTGACGGGAGGGGAGCTCAAACCCCGTATTCGCACCCCTCAAGTTATTGATATTCAATTAAAAGACTTATGAAATACCGTATATTGGCCCTGTTCCTTCCAGTTGCGGCCTGCCTCGCCTGCGGCCCCAAAACCGTTCCCGTCGCCCCGCAGGTGACCGTTTTCGAGAACTACTCCACCGGCGTCCCTTACAGGATTCCCGCGATAGCCCAGAACCGCAGCGGCGAGCTCGTAACGCTGGCCGACTACCGTTACTGCCATTCCGACATAGGATTCGGCCCGATAGACCTCCACATGGCTTTCAGCAAGGACCTCGGTGCCACATGGACCGCTCCCGAACTGATGTCGGCGGGCGACTCCACCCTTGCCGGCAATGAATTCAACTATGCCTTCGGCGACCCCTCGATCGTGGCGGACCGCCATTCCGACGAGGTCCTGAGCATGTCGTGCGGCGGACACGTGCCCTGGTACGGTTCCAAGCGCGACAGCTTGCAGTATCCGGTGAGACACCGCAGCCACGACGGAGGCCACACCTGGGACGACAGCGAGAACGTGGCCGAAGAGGTCTATTCCCTTTTCGACGGCCGTGAAATGGGGCCGGCGCAGGGCATCTTCTTCACTTCGGGCCGCATGTGCCAGAGCAGGCAGATAAAGGTAGGGAAGTACTACCGCATATACACCGCCATCCCCACGCGTCCCGGCGGGACCTACGTGCTCTACAGCGACGACTTCGGGGGCAGGTGGAACGTGCTCGGCAGCATCGACGCTCCTCCTTCCACCACCGCCGACGAATCCAAATGCGAGGAACTCCCCGACGGCAGCGTGATAGTGAGCGTCCGCAAACCCGGCGCCCGCGGCTTCAACGTCTTCACCTACACCGACCGCGTCAAGGCCGAAGGCAGCTGGGGCAGCGACGTCAACGCGCTCGCCATGAACGGTGTGAACGCCTGCAACGGCGCCATCGTGATCGTCCCGGCCAGGCGCGCCTCCGACGGCAGGAAGGTGCAGCTGCTCCTCCAGTCCATCACTTTCCAGAGGGACCGGCGCGACGTGGGTATCTTCTACAAGCCCCTCGACGGCCCCGACAGCTATGACTCTTCGGAAGACTTCGCCGAAGGCTGGCAGAAGGGCGTCATGCTCAGCGACCACTCCAGCGCCTACAGCGACCTCGTCCTGCTGAAGGACGGCACGGTCGGCGCCTTCTGGGAAGACGCCCTGAAGGATGACGGCTTCGACCTCATCTACCGCCGCCTCACCGTCTCCGAGATAACCGGCGGAGCCTACCGTTAACCTTTCACGCGCCCCTTGCCATGTCATCCGAAAAATTCAAGAAAAACGTTTACCCCTGGATAGTGGTGGGACTTCTCTGGATAGTGGCCCTGCTCAATTACATGGACCGCCAGATGCTTTCCACCATGCGCGCGGCCATGCAGGCGGACATCACCGAGCTCGAGAGCGCCATCTTCTTCGGCAAGCTCATGGCCATATTCCTCTGGGTTTACGGCATCCTGAGCCCCTTCGCCGGAGCGGTGGCCGACCGCATCAACCGCAAGGCCCTCATCATCGGATCCCTTGGAGTATGGTCGGCGGTCACCCTTCTGATGGGCCACTGCCACACATTTAACCAGCTTTACTGGCTGCGCGCCCTAATGGGGGTGAGCGAGGCCCTGTACATTCCCGCAGGCCTCTCGCTCATAGCCGATTACCATCCGGGAAAGACCAGGAGCCTGGCCACCGGCATCCACATGACCGGTATTTACATAGGGCAGGCGGCCGGAGGATTCGGGGCCGGACTGGCTTCGGCCTTCACATGGCAGGGCACCTTCCACTGGTTCGGCGTAATCGGCCTTGCCTATGCGGTGGTGCTGCTGTTCTTCCTGAAGGACATCCGTCCCGGCGAGCCGGCCTCCGGGAAAACCGCAAAGGTCAAGGTCCCCGTGCTCAAGGCCTTCGGCTACATCCTCTCCAGCGGCGCCTTCTGGGCCATCCTGTTCTTCTTCGCATCCACCTCGCTCCCCGGCTGGGCCACCAAGAATTGGCTGCCCACGCTGTTCAACGAGAGCCTCGGCATCCCCATGACCAAGGCAGGTCCCATGTCCACCATCACCATCTCGGCGGCCTCGTTCATAGGAGTGATCCTCGGAGGCACCCTGTCCGACAGGTGGGTGCTCAGGAACCTCAAGGGAAGAGTGTACACCAGCGCCATAGGGCTCGCCATGATGATCCCGTCGCTGCTTCTGCTCGGATTCAGCCACTCCATGGCCGGCCTGCTCGCCGCCGGAACGCTGTTCGGCATAGGCTACGGAATGTTCGACACCAACACCATGCCCATCCTCTGCCAGTTCATCCCCGGCCGGATGAGGGGCACCGCCTACGGCATCCTCAACATGACCGGAGTGTTCTTCGGAGCGCTGGTCACAACCGTGCTGGGAGCCCTCGCCGACGGCGGCCGCCTGGGCCTCGGCTTCGCCCTATGCGGAGTCATGGTCGCCCTGGCCCTCGCCGTCCAACTCATAGTGCTCAATCCCGTCACAGACAACATGGAATAACGCTCATGAAGAAACTCCTGCCCGCAGTGCTCGCCGCCCTGCTCATCCTGCCCGTGCATGGGCAGAACCGCATCAAGTTCGCCTGCATAGGCGACAGCGTAACCTACGGCTACGGCCTTTCCGACCGCGAAAACGACTCGTATCCAGTCAAGCTCCAGGCCCTGCTGGGCGAAGGCTTCGACGTGCGCAATTTCGGCCACAGCGGAGCCACGCTGCTGCGCAGGGGCCACAATCCCTACAACGATCTCCCCGAGTACGAAGCCGCCCTGGCCTTCGCTCCCGACTACGCGGTGATCCACCTGGGGCTCAACGACACCGACCCCCGCAACTGGCCCAATTACCAGGACGAGTTCATTCCCGACTACCTCCAGCTCATAGCGGACGTGCGGAAGGTCAACCCCGACGTCAAAATCTGGATCTGCCGCATGACTCCCATCTTCCCCGGGCATCCGCGTTTCAAATCGGGCACCCGCGACTGGTTCTGGCAGGAGCAGGAGGCCATAGCCCGGATAGCCGGGCTGGCGGGTGTGGGGCTCATCGACCTTCATACCCCCCAGTATCCGCACCCCGACTACTACAGGGATTACCTGCATCCCGACCCCCGCGGAACGGCGCTCATGGCCGAAACCGTGTACAGCGCCGTCACCGGCGACTACGGCGGTCTGCGGATGCCTTTTACCTACGGCAACGGAATGGTGCTGCAGAGAGGCAGGGAACTTTCCGTGAGCGGCACCGCCAATGCCGGGGAGACCGTTTCGGTGTGGCTCGGAAAGGCCGGACCGCGCAGGAGGGGGCAGGCGCAGCAAAGGATAACGCTCGCGGAAGGCTTCACCGAGGCCGGTCCCGACGGGCGCTGGACCGTTAAGATAGGTCCGCTCGAAGCCGCAACCGGACTCACCCTCGAAATCGGCACGATCATGCGGCACCTGAGCTACGCCGACGTGGCGGTGGGGGAGGTGTGGCTGTGCTCGGGGCAGTCCAACATGGAGTTCCGGACTGCGGGCATGGTCCCCGCCGAGAGGGACACCCTGCTCTCCTTCGCCGACGCGCGCCCGGACGTGAGGCTGCTCAACATGAAGGAGAACTGGCGTGTCACCGGGTATGAATGGAGCACCGGCAAGCTCGATTCCCTGGCCGCCTTCGAGTTCTTCTCTTTAGGCAGATGGGAACACCTGAATCCGGCAAACGCGGATGATTTCTCCGCCGTGGGCCTTTCGTTCGGAAAGATGCTGTCGGATTCGCTGAATGTGCCTGTTGGATTGATACTCAATGCTGTGGGCGGTTCTCCCGTAGAATCTTGGACCGACCGCAAAACCCTCGAGTTCGGCTTCCCCGACCTCTTCCGCGACTGGTGGCACAACGACTTCTTCATGGACTGGGTACGCAAGACGGCCCTCGTCAATACTGCAGCGAGGCCCGACATCCTCCAGCGGCACCCCTACGAGCCCGCCTATCTTTTCGAGGCCGGCATCCTGCCCCTTGAAAAGTATCCCATAAAGGGAATCCTCTGGTATCAGGGAGAGTCCAACGCCCACAATTTCGAGGCATACGACAGCCTCTTCCGCCTCATGCTGGAAAGCTGGAGAGGCTGGTGGGGCGAAGAGCTTCCGTTCTACTTCGTGCAGCTTTCGAGCCTGAACCGGCCGTCATGGCCGCGTTTCCGCGACCTTCAGCGCCGCCTTTCGGAGGAAGTTCCGCTCTGTCACATGGCCGTTTGCAGCGACCTCGGCGACTCGCTGGACGTGCATCCCCGCAGAAAGCTCCAGGTGGGCTCGCGCCTTGCCCTGCAGGCCCTCGACAAGGAATACGGGCGGCCCTGCGGACTGTCGGAAGGCCCGGTGTTCAGGTATGTGGAGCTGGAAAAGGACAGGGCGGTGGTGCACTTTGACAACGCCTGCGGAATGAGCGTAACCCGCGGTTTCGAGATTGCCGGCGCGGACGGGCTGTGGCATCCCGCCGACGCCGTGGTGGAAGGGGAGACCGTGGTGCTCACGGCTCCCGGAACGGGCGCTCCGACGGCCGTGCGCTACGGCTGGCAGCCTTTCACCCGGGCGGACCTGGTGAATGCGGCGGGGCTTCCGTGCTCCACCTTCACCTCCGATGTCAGCGCATCGGGTGTATCTCTATCCCGGTAAGGTCTTCGTCGAAGGGTTCCTCCTTTTCGTTGAAAGGCTCGAGGAAGGGGTTGGAGGTGCGCTCGCGGGCGATGGTGGTGGACTTTCCGTGGCCCGGGAGCACTTCGGTGTCGCCTGGGAGGAGAGTGAGGTTTTCCATGATTGACCTGATTTCGGCGTCGTAGTCGCCGAAGGGCAGGTCGGTGCGGCCGATGGTGTCGGCGAAGAGCGTGTCGCCCGAAAAGAGCAGCCCTTCGCTCTCGCAGTACCAGCAGATTCCGCCGGGAGTGTGCCCCGGGGTGGCGATGGCCCTGAAGCGTATCCCCGCAATTTCAAGCTCCTCCCCGGCGGAGACGCCCGTCCAGCTGAACGACGGGTCGAACCCTTTGATTCCCAAGCTGCCGGTGTAGATTATGTCTTCGGCGAGCACCGGCTCGTCGGCGGGGCTCATGTACACCGGGACCCCGAGAGCGTCCTGGATGGGCTTCACGCCGATTACATGGTCGAAATGGGCGTGGGTGAGGAGGATGGCCTCGAGGGTCAGGCCCTCTTCGGCCAGATAGGCGTACAGCTCGTCGAGTTCGACTGCTCCGTGGAAACCCGGGTCGATGGCCACGCATCTGCCCGGCGTGGAAAGCACATAGCAGTTCTCGTACAGTATGTTGCAGGAAAAACGCTTAATCTTTATTGTCATCTCGGGGGCAAAATTAAGAAGAAATTGTTAATTTTGTATTCCCACAAAAGATTCGGATAAATGCACATCGGAGTAGCAGGCAACATAGGCAGCGGGAAAACCACGCTCACCACGCTTCTGGCGGAGCACTACGGCTGGAAACCCCAGTTCGAGCCGGTCACCTTCAACCCCTACCTCGAAGACTACTACCGGGACATCCCCCGCTGGAGCTACAACCTCGAAACCTACTTCCTGGCCCAGCGCTTCAAGGACCTGCTCGAAATCTCCCGCAGCGAAGAGACCATCATCCAGGACCGCACCCTCATGGAGGGCGTTCACATCTTCGTGGAGAACAACCGCGAAATGGGCAATCTGAGCGAGCGCGACTACGACACCTACATGCAGCTCTACCGCCTCATGATGAGCATGGTGCGCCCGCCCGAGCTGCTCATCTACCTCAAGAGCAGCATCGAGCACCTGGTGGCCAACATCCAGAAGCGCGGTCGCGAGTACGAGCAGAGCATCAGCATCGAGTATCTGAGCGGTCTCAACCGCCACTACGACGAATGGATAGGAAACTACGGAGGGCGCCTTCTGGTCATCGAGACCGACGACCTCGACTTCAAGCACAATCCCGCCGACTTTGAAAAGATAACCGACAAGATAGACGCCGAACTCTTCGGTCTGTTCAAATAAATTGCGTATATTTGTAACTTAATAAAACCTGAATCATCATGCACATCGCCATCGCAGGAAACATAGGAAGCGGCAAGACCACGCTCACCAAAATGCTGGCCGCCCATTACGGATGGATCCCGAAGTTCGAATCGGTCGACTTCAACCCCTATCTGGCCGATTTCTACGAGGACATGGAACGCTGGTCCTTCAATCTCCAGATTTATTTCCTGAACAAGCGTTTCAAGGACGTGGTGGAAATCTCCAAGACCGACGACGTCGTAATCCAGGACAGGACCATCTTCGAAGACGCCCGGATCTTCGCGCCCAATCTGCACGACATGGGCCTCATGACCACGCGCGACTTCGAAAACTACTCCGACCTCTTCAACCTGATGATGTCGCTGGTCGGCTATCCCGACCTTCTGATTTACCTCCGTTCCGGAATTCCGAATCTCATCGCGCAGATCCAGAAGCGCGGCCGCGAATATGAGCGGAGCATCCGCATCGACTATCTCACCGGCCTCAACGAGAAGTACGAGGCCTGGATCAAGGATTACCCGGCCAACATGCTGGTGGTCGACGCCGACACCATCAAGTTCGGGAACAGGCCCGAAGACTTCGAAAAGGTCGTGGACATGATAGACGCCCAGCTGTACGGCCTCTTCTCGGGCCGCAAGAACGCCAGCTCCAACCCCCAGCCCTGACAATATGAACGACGACAAGCGTATCACCATCATCGATTTCGTTGAGAAGTACACGAAAGAACACGCCGACCTCACCTACCTCCGCGAGAAGGTCGACGGCGTGTGGACCGAAACCACGTTCAAGCAGACCCGCGACGAGGGCCGCATCCTCGCCGCAGGTTTCATGTCCCTCGGCCTGCAGAAAGGCGAGAAGGTCTCCCTCCTGGCGGAGGCCCGCAACCTTTGGGTGATGACCGAACTGGGCATACTCTACGCCGGCGGCGTGGACGTGCCCCTTTCCTACAAGCTCGAGTCCGACAAAGACCTGTCCTTCCGCATCAACCACTCCGATTCGGTGTATGTGGTGGCCTCCGAGAACGAGCTGCCCAAGATACGCCGCATCATCGGCGAATGTCCGAACGTGCGCAAGGTCATAGTGCTCGACAAGGTGGATCTCCTGCCCGGCGAAATGTTCATCGGCGAGCTGCGCGAAATGGGCGTCAGGTTCATCCGTGAGAACAGCGCCCTCCTCGACGCGCGCATCGCCTCCGTCGGCCCCGACGACTACGCCAACATATCCTACACTTCCGGCACCACCGCCGATCCCAAGGGCATCCTGCTCACCCACCGCAACTACACTGCCAACGTCGAGCAGGGCTCCAGCGTCATCAGCGTGCCCAGGGGCAGCACCATGCTCATCATCCTCCCGCTCGACCACTGCTTCGCGCATGTGGCGGGCTTCTACACCATGATGATGTACGGCGGCAGCATCGCCACCGTCCCCGTGGGCAAGACCCAGCTGGCCACCCTGCGCAACATCCCCGGCGCCATCAAGGACACCAAGCCCTACGTCATGCTCAGCGTGCCCGCCCTCTCCCGCAGTTTCAAGAAGGCTATCGAGGGAGCCGTCAAGGCCAAGGGCGAAAAGGTGCAGAAGCTCTTCGACTGGGGCGTGAAGCTCGCCATCGGCTACAACCGCGAATACTACAACGCCGGCACTCCCGGCATCACCCAGTTCTGGAAGAAGCCCATACTCAAATTCCTCGACAAGAAGCTCTTCAAGCCCGTGCGCGAAGGCGCCTTCGGCCCCAACATGCACTTCTTCGTAGGCGGCGGGGCCCTGCTCGACATCGAGCTCCAGAAATGGTACAACGCCATCGGTGTGCCCGTGTTCCAGGGCTACGGCCTCAGCGAGGCCACTCCCATCATCTGCGCCAATTCCGAAGGCCACGCCATCTTCGGCAGCTCCGGCCGCACGGTGGTGCCCATGGACATAAAAATCTGCGACGAAGACCACAACGAGCTTCCCGACGGCCAGACCGGCGAAATCGTCATCCGCGGCGAGAACGTAATGGCAGGCTACTGGAAGAATCCCGAAGCCACCGCGAAGACCATCGTGGACGGCTGGCTCTACACCGGCGACCGCGGCTACCTCTTCCCGGCGAACCGCCGCTACCTCTACGTCACCGGGCGCTTCAAGAGCCTGCTCATCGCGGCCGACGGCGACAAATACTCCCCGGAGGGCTACGAGGACAACCTCACCAGCGTGAGCCCCTTCATCGAGCAGGTGGTCATCCACAACAACCAGAACCCCTACACCGTGGCGCTCCTGGTGGTCAACAAGGAGCTCCTGAGGAACTGGCTCTCCAAGGAACATCCCGGCATGGATCCCGCGTCCCCCGAGGGCAGGGAGGCCATGCTCCTCAAGGTCCAGGCAGAGACCGACACCTACCGCAGGGGCGGAAAGCACGAGGGCGCCTTCCCCGAAAAGTGGCTGCCCGCGGCGCTCATCATCTGCCCCGAGCCCTGGACCGAGCAGAACGGCCTGGTGAACAGCACCGCAAAGATAGTCCGCGGCAAGGTGGAAAAAGCCTATGCCGACCGCATCGGGTACGCCTACACCCCCGAAGGCAAGGCCCTCCTCAACCCCATGAACATGGAATCAATTCAATAATCACTAAATCATAACAAAATGGCAAAAAAAGAAAGCAATATCGTCGGTGTAATTACCATGATATTCCTGTTCGGCATGATTTCCTTCGTGACGAACCTCGCCGCACCTATCGGCAACATCTGGAAAATGCAGCCTCAGATCGCTGGTTCCAACACCCTCGGAATGATGGGTAACATGATGAACTTCCTGGCCTACCTGTTCATGGGCATCCCCGCCGGCAACATGATCAAGAAGCGCGGCTACAAGACCACCGCCCTCATCGGCATCGCCCTCGGCCTCATAGGAGTGTTCATACAGTTCCTCTCCGGTGTGGTTGCCGGATTCCCCGCCAACTTCATCGTCTATCTTGCGGGCGCGTTCATCTGCGGCTTCTCCGTCTGCATCCTCAACACCGTGGTGAACCCCATGCTCACCCTCTACGGAGGCGGCGGCAACAAGGGCAACCAGTACGTGCAGATCGGCGGCACCTTCAACTCCCTCATGGGCACCCTTACTCCCATGCTCGTAGGCGCCATGATAGGTTCCCTTTCCGCGCAGACCGCCATTTCCGACGTGAACGTGGTGCTCTTCCTCGCCATGGGCATCTTCGCGGTGGCGTTCGTCATCCTGCTCTTCCTCAACATTCCCGATCCCGAGACCAAGGGCAACGAGGAGGGGGTGAGCCCCATGAAGTTCACTCACTTCGTGTTCGGAGTCATCGCCATCTTCCTCTATGTGGGCGTTGAGGTCGGCATCCCCGGCACTCTCAACTTCTACCTGGCCGACCCGGACGGCGGCGCGGGCATGGATCCGTCCAATGCGGCCACCATCGCCGGTTTCGTCGCGGGCACCTACTGGTTCCTCATGCTCATCGGGCGTTTTGTCAGCAGCCTCATCAGCGGCAAGATATCCAGCCGCGTACAGCTCGGAGTCACCAGCGCGGTTGCCATCTGCTTCCTGCTCGTCGGCATGTTCGCATCCCCCGCCACCCGTACCGTCATGCCCGCCTTCACCGGCAGCGGCTTCGGCATGGTCAACGTTCCCCTCACGGCCCTCATGTTCGTGCTCTGCGGCCTCTGCACTTCCGTAATGTGGGGCGCCATCTTCAACCTCGCGGTAGAGGGTCTCGGCAAGAGCACCGCTCAGGCTTCCGGCATCTTCATGATGATGGTGGTCGGCGGCGGCATAATCCCGCTTCTCCAGAATTTCATCGCCGACAAGGCGACGTACATGACCAGCTACTGGGTGCCCGTGATCGCGCTCGCATACATCTGCTGGTTCGCATGGATGGGTTCCAGGGTCAAGGCAGCTAAAAAGTAAAGACATATGGCAAAAGATTATGTAGTTGGCATAGACATCGGCGGCCAGAGCAGCAAGCTCGGCGTGGTCGATGCAAGGGGAGAAGTGCTCTCCCAGAGCGTCATCAAGGCGAATCCCAGCGCCGATGCGGCGGTAATAGTCAAGGAGCTCGCCCAGGGCGTCATCAAGCTGGTGGCCCAGGCCGGCAAGCACGGCGAAATCCGCGGCATAGGCGTGGGCGCCCCGAACGGCAACTATTACACCGGCACCATCGCCTTCGCACCCAATCTTCCCTGGGCCGCGCACGGCAGCGTCGACTTTGCCAAAATGCTCTCCGAAGAGTGCGGCGGCATCCCCGTCGCCCTCACCAACGACGCCAACGCCGCCGCCATGGGCGAAATGGCCTACGGCGCAGCCAAGGGCATGAAGGATTTCATCATGATCACCCTCGGCACCGGCGTGGGCTCCGGCATCGTCATCGGCGGGCAGATGGTCTACGGTTCCGACGGCTTCGCCGGCGAGCTCGGCCACACCTGCGCGGTGCGCCACAACGGCCGCCTCTGCGGCTGCGGCAAGCACGGCTGCCTCGAAGCCTACTGCTCCGCAGTCGGCGTGGCCCGTACCGCCCGCGAGTGGCTAGACATGAATCCCGATGCGCCGAGTTCCCTGCGCGACATCCAGAACATCACCTCCAAGGACGTCTACCAGGCCGCCAAGGATGGCGACAAAATGGCAAAGCACATTTTTGAATACACCGGACGCATTCTTGGCGAGAAACTTGCAGACTTCGTACAGTTCTCCGCTCCCGAGGCCATAGTGCTCTTCGGAGGCTTGGCCAGGGCCAAGGAGTTCCTGTATGAGCCCACCCTCAAGGCCATGAACGAGAATCTCCTCCCCCTTTGGAAGGGCAAGGTGAAGATACTTTTCTCCCAGCTCAAGGAGTCGGATGCCGCCATCCTCGGCGCTTCGGCCCTCGCATGGGAGCTTTAGGAAACTTTTTAAATTATTTATATCATGAAAAACAAATTGTTGTTCGCCCTCGTTTTGGGCATTTCAGTGGTAGCCTGCCAGCCCAAGGGCGAGAAGGAAGCTACCGTAAAGGACAATGAAACCGTCAATGAGGTCGTAAAGACCCCCAAGGACTACGAGCCTTCGAAGGCCCTCGTCGATTCCGTTTCCTATCTCATCGGCATCAACTTCGGCAACTTCATCAAGAACTTCGACTTCGGTCCCGTCAACTGGAACCAGGTCAAGAAGGGCATCGACGATTATCTGAAGGCCAAGGGCTCCCCGAGGGACGCCGATTTCGGCAAGCAGTTCAAGATCGACCCCAACGAGATGAACCAGATTTTCAACGGCTATCTCGAAATGCGTCACAACAAGACCATGCTCGAAAACAAGATTGCCGCCGACAAGTTCCTCGAGAAGAACAAGAACAAGCCCGGCGTGCAGATTTCCGAGAGCGGCCTGCAGTACATCATCGAGAATCCCGGCAGCGACCTGAAGGCCACCTCCGACAAAGACACCGTGTACGTGCGCTACAAGGGCACCCTCATCGACGGCACCGTGTTCGACGAGCAGCAGGTTGATTCCGTCCGCTTCGTTGTCGGCCGCGTGGTCAAGGGCTGGATCGAAGGCCTCAAGCTCGTGGGCGAGGGCGGCAAGGTCAAGCTCTTCATCCCCGCCGAGCTCGGCTACGGCGAGCGCGCTCCGCAGGAGATCGGCCCCAACCAGGCTCTCCTCTTCGACGTCGACGTGTGCAAGGTGCTTCCCTATAAGGAACCCGCCGCCGACCTCAAAAAGTAAGGCGCAGTCCTCAAAAAAGGCTGACCGAAAGTCAAATTGACTTAGGTCAGCCTTTTTTTTGCTTCCTCGTGCTCCTATGGGTCCATTCAAGTGTACCGGTATGGTCAAAAACAGCTTTTTTTGATCATACTCTGCCATGCTAATGTACCGGTAGCGTCACTAAGTAACGATGAAAAAATTACCTGCATCACTTCCCCTGCCGTCGCCCTGCGGGCGACCCCTCCCATCGCGAGCGATGGGCCCCTCCCTCTTATGGAGCCGAGGGTGGCTACAGGCGATGGAAGTGATGCAGGTAATTTTTTAACCAACACTAAAGAGGCCGACCCTTTTGAGTCGACCTCCTTTTTTTATTCCTCGTGCTCCTATGGGTCCATTCAAGTGTACCGGTATGGTCAAAAACAGCTTTTTTTGACCATACTCTGCCAGGCTAATGTACCGGTAGCGTCACTAAAGAGGCCGACCCTTTTGAGTCGACCTCCTTTTTTATTCCTTTTCGTCGTAGATTATTTCTTCTTCCTCCCTGTCGGGGTCTTCATCTTCATCCTCGTCTTCATCCACCTCGTCTTCGTTGTCAAGATCTTCGTCTTCGTCCCGCTTGCGGTTTGCGCGCTTGTCGAAGAGCAGGTCTTCGGCGGTGAGGGGCGGTTTCTTCCTGTCTTCGGGAAGGTCTTCGAAGGCGACGTAGCCGTTTTCGAACTCGATGGGGAGGGGCCCCTTGCTTTCGAGCAGGGTGGGGAGAGCGGCCTTCACCTCGCTTTCGCCCTCGAGGGTGATGATGACGCTCTTTTTGGCGGACACGTCGTAGAAGTACACGAACTTTACCACTCCGGCCTTCACGGTGTCTTCGACGCTCACTTCGTCGACAGCCTTGAAGCCTATGTCGATGAGGGCATAACGGGCCACGACCCCGTCCTGCGCGTCCAGCGCCTTGAAGAGTATGGGCTGGTCCTGCGGGAATTCGAGGTCGGATCGGAGCTGCTTGTGGAAATGGTACAGGGAGTTGATGCCGTTCACCGCATAAACGCGGAAGAAGCCCTTGATTCCCTGAAGAGTTACGCGATACTTGTAAAACATAGCGCGAATATACGAGAAATTTGCTAAATTTGAATTACGTATGAACGACAAATTCATTTCCATCGCCGGAGTTTCCCAGGGCCAGTACAAGGACAAGGGCAGCCGCTTCATCGCCTACGCCTTTCCCGTGAAATCCGCTGAGGAGGTGAAACCCATCCTCGAATCCATTGAAAAAGAGCACCATTCGGCCCGTCACCACTGCTACGCCTACCGCATCGCCGACTATGGCTCCACCCCCGGCCCTTCCCCGGAGGAGATCCCCTCGGTATGGCGGGTGAACGACGACGGCGAGCCCTCCGGCAGCGCGGGAAGGCCCATCCTCGGGCAGATCGATTCGGCCGGGCTAATGAACGTGCTGGTCGTGGTGGTGCGCTATTTCGGCGGCATCCTCCTCGGCGTGCCGGGGCTCATCAGGGCCTACCGGACCGCCGCCGCCGAAGCCCTTGCCGCGGCCGTGAGGAAGGAATGCACGGCCTGCCGCAGGTATCTCCTGCGCTTTCCGTACGAAAGCCTGCCCGCGGCCGAGAAAATGCTCAAGAATTTCGGCCTGCAGGCGCTCAGGCGCGATTTTTCGGAAGACTGCAGCATCGAAGTCGAAATTCCTCTGAGTTTGGATGCGCAGGTGGATGAAGTATCAAAAAAATTGGCTATCTTTAAAGACGAAATTACATTTCAACCCATAACCACTAATTAATTTTTTAAAGTAATGGACAAAGTTCATGTTTTCAATGCGGGCCCGTGCCTCCTTCCCCAGGTTGTGTACGACAGGGCCGTCGAAGCTATCAAGGATTTCAAGGGCACCGGAGTGTCCCTCCTTTCCATTTCCCACCGCACCAAGGAATGGGAGGCCACAATGGATGAGACCAGGGCCCTGTGGAAAGAGCTCCTGAACATCCCTGACGACTATGAGGTCGTATTCCTCGGCGGCGGCGCCAGCCTCCAGTTCCTGTATGTCGCTATGAACTACCTCGAAAATAAGGCAGCCTACCTCGAAACCGGCGTCTGGGCCAAGAAGGCCCTCAAGGAAGCCGCCGGCCTGGGGGGCGCGTACGCCATCGCTTCCAGCGCCGACCGCAACTACAGCTACATCCCCAAGGGCTACGACATTCCCGCCGACCTTGACTACCTTCATATCACCACCAACAATACCATCTACGGCACCGAAATCAAAGAAGACTACGACTGCCCGGTACCCCTCATCGCCGACATGTCCTCCGACATCCTCAGCCGTCCCGTCGACGTGAGCAAGTACACCCTCATCTACGGCGGCGCCCAGAAGAACGCGGGCCCTGCCGGCGTCATCTTCGCCATCATCAGGAAGGACGGCCTCGGCAAGGTGAGCCGCTACCTCCCCACCATGCTCGACTACCGCACCCACATCGACAAGGGCAGCATGTTCAACACGCCTCCCGTGTTCAGCATCTACATCATGAACGAAACCCTCAAGTGGGTGAAGAGCATAGGCGGCGTCGAAGCGATGCACAAAATCGACGTCCGCAAGGCCGAAACCCTCTACGCCGAAATCGACCGCAACTCCCTCTTCCGCGGCACCGCCGCAGTGGAAGACCGTTCCATCATGAACGTCTGCTTCGTCATGGCGGAGGGCAGGGAAGCCCTTGCCGACGAGTTCATGGCCTTCGCAAAGGATCGGGGGATGGTTGGCATCAAGGGCCACCGCAGCGTGGGCGGCTTCCGCGCCAGCCTCTACAACGCCTGCACCCAGGAGGACGTCGAAGCCCTCGTGAAGGCCATGCAGGATTTCGAAAACCTCAAAAAGTAAACCCGGCATGAAAGTTCTCATAGCAACCCAGAAGCCTTTCGCCGCAGTGGCGGTGGCAGACATCAAGAAGATACTCACCGAGGCCGGCCACAGCGTCGACACCCTCGAGAAATACCCCGGACAGTCCGACTTCGTAAATGCCGTGGCCCCGTACGACGCCCTCATCATCAGGAGCGACAAGGTCACGGAGGAAGTCCTCGCGGCCGCCCCAAACCTCAAGATAGTCGTGCGCGCGGGCGCGGGCGTCGACAATGTCGACCTCGAGGCCGCCAAGGCCCGCAGGATCGTGGTGATGAACACCCCCGGCCAGAACTCCAACGCCGTGGCCGAGCTCTGCATCGCCATGATGATATTCATGAGCCGTTCCCAGTTCAATCCCACTACCGGCAGCGAAATCATGGGCAAGCGCCTCGGAGTGCAGGCCTTCGGACAGGTCGGCCGCCTGGTCGGCAAGAAGGCCGAAGCCCTCGGCATGAAGGTGAGCGCCATCGACCCCTTCATCCCCGCCGACAAGATCAGGGAGCTGGGCGCCGAGCCCGCAAAGGACGTGAAAGACCTTTTCGCAAGCAACGACTTCGTCTCCGTCCACATCCCCGCCACCCCCGAAACCATCGGGAGCATAGGCTATGAACTTATCTCCAGCATGCCCAAGGGCGCCTGCCTCGTGAATGCCGCCCGCAAGGAGGTCATCGACGAAGAAGGCCTCGCAAAGGCTCTCGAGGAGAGGCCCGACCTTAAATACGTCACCGACCTCATGCCCGACAACTACCCCGCCCTCCGCGAGAAGTTCGGCGACCGCATCTTCGCCACTCCCAAGAAGATGGGCGCCCAGACGGCCGAGGCCAACATCAACGCCGGCATCGCCGCCGCAAGGCAGATAGCCGATTTCTTCGCCACCGGCAACACCCGGTTCCAGGTGAACAGGTGGGAATAGATTCTTCGCTTCGCTCAGAATGACAAAGAGTCCAGAATGACAAAGAGTCCAGAATGACAAAGAGTCCAGAAATATGGTAAGAGTAAAACCTTTTGCGGCCATCAGGCCGCCCAAAGATATCGTAACCGAGGTGGCGGCACCGCCTTATGACGTCCTCAACTCACAGGAAGCCAAGCAGATGGCCTGCCCCAGGAGCCTTCTTCACATAACCAAGCCCGAAATCGACTTCGACCCCATCCTCGAAGACCACGACCAGCGCGTGTACGACCGCGCCGTCAGGAACTTCAAGGAATGGAAGGACAAAGGCTGGCTCAGGCGCGATCCCAAGGAGTGCTACTATGTGTATTCGCAGACCATGGCCGGGCGCACCCAGTACGGCCTCGTGCTCTGCGCCCACACCGACGACTACGCCTCCGGCAAAATCAAGAAGCACGAGCTCACCCGCAAAGACAAGGAAGACGACCGCATGGTGCACGTGCGCATCCAGAACGCCAACATCGAGCCCGTCTTCTTCGCCTACAAGGACAATCCCGAGCTCAACGCCATAGTGGCCTCAGCAGCGGCCGCCGCTCCCGAATACGACTTCGTCGACGAGAACGGCTTCACTCACCGCTTCTGGCCCGTCACCGGCGACGCCGTCATCCGCCGCATCACCGAAATCTTCACCAACGAGGTGGACGCCTTCTACGTGGCCGACGGCCATCACCGCACGGCCGCGGCGGCCCGGGTGGGCGCCGAAAAGCGCGCGCAGAACCCGAATCACACCGGAAACGAAGAGTACAACTTCTTCATGGCGGTGTGCTTCCCCGGCAGCCAGCTCAAGATACTCGACTACAACCGCGTGGTGAAAGACCTTGGCGCCCTCTCGCCCGAGGAGTTCAAGGAGGCCCTCAAGACCGACTTCATCCTCAGGGACGAAGGCACTGAAATCTTCCAACCCTCAAAGCTCCACGAGTTCGCGATGTATCTCGGAGGGCACTGGTACAGCATGGAGGCCAAGCCCGGCCGCTACGACGACTCCGACCCCATCGGGGTGCTGGACGTCACCATCCTCAGCAACCTGGTGCTCGACCGTCTCCTTGGCATCAGGGACCTGCGCACCGACAGGCGCATCGACTTCGTAGGCGGCATCCGCGGCCTCGGCGAGCTCAGCAGGAGGGTAGACAGCGGCGAGATGCAGGTCGCCTTCGCCCTGTATCCCGTTTCCATGGAACAGCTCATGGCCATAGCCGACAGCGGGGCCATCATGCCTCCCAAGACCACATGGTTCGAGCCCAAGCTCCGTTCAGGCCTCGCCATTCACGAATTAGATTAATTTCCCGATGGACTATTCTGCCGTCATACACAAGACACTAAAGGAATTTTTCGGCTACGACAATTTCAAGGGCGACCAGGAGAGGGTGATAACCCATCTGCTGGGCGGAGGCGACGCCTTCGTGCTCATGCCAACCGGAGGGGGCAAGTCCTTGTGCTACCAGCTGCCTGCCCTCATCATGGACGGCACGGCAATAGTCATCTCGCCGCTCATTGCGCTCATGAAGAACCAGGTGGACGTCCTCAGGGGCTTCGTGAGCGGCAATGAGAGCATAGCGCACTTCCTCAACTCCTCGCTCGGAAAAGCGCAGACCGACGAAGTCCGCTCGAATCTCCTGGAGGGCCGCACCAAAATCCTCTACGTGGCCCCCGAATCCCTCACCAAAGAGGAGAACGTGGCCCTGCTCAAGGAGATCAAAATTTCATTTTACGCGGTGGACGAAGCTCACTGCATTTCGGAGTGGGGGCACGACTTCCGCCCCGAATACCGCCGCATCCGGGCCCTGGTGGAGGAGATAGGCCGCAGGCCCATCATGGCCCTCACCGCCACCGCCACCCCCAAGGTGCAGAGCGACATACTCAAGAACCTCGGCATCCCCGGGGCCGCGGTGTTCAAGTCTTCGTTCAACCGTCCCAACCTCTACTATGAGGTGCGCCCCAAGGACGACGCCGAAAAGGACATAGTCAAGTTCATCCACCAGAATGCCGGCAAGTCGGGCATCATCTACTGCCTCAGCCGCAAGAAGGTGGAGGAGATGGCCGAGTTCCTCTGCATCAACGGCATCAAGGCCCTGCCCTACCACGCCGGGCTCGAAGCCAAGGTGAGGGCGGAAAGCCAGGACAAGTTCCTCATGGAGGAGGCCGACGTCATCGTGGCCACCATCGCCTTCGGCATGGGCATCGACAAGCCCGACGTGCGCTTCGTCATCCACTACGACATCCCCAAGAGCATCGAGAGCTACTACCAGGAGACCGGCCGCGCCGGCCGCGACGGCAAGGAGGGCGTCTGCGTCACCTACTATTCCTACAAGGACATCCAGAAGCTGGAGAAGTTCATGCAGGGAAAGCCCATCGCCGAGCAGGAGATAAACCGCCAGCTCCTCAATGAGGTGGTGGCTTACGCCGAGAGCGGCCAGTGCCGCAGGAAGCTGCTGCTCAATTACTTCGGCGAAGACTACGACAAAGACAACTGCTGCTCGTGCGACAACTGCATCCATCCCAGGCCCTCCTTCGACGGCCGCACCCAGATGCAGCTCGCGATAAAGCTAGTCCTGAGCCTTCCCGAGCACTTCAAGATGGAGCACCTGGCGGCCATTCTCGCCGGCAAGACCACCGCCCTCATCAAGTCGTACAAGCACGACGAGCTCCCGCTCTTCGGGGCCGGAAAGGCTCACGACGAGAAGTTCTGGCTCGCCGTCATGCACCAGGGCCTGGTGGCAAGGCTCCTGGGCAAGGAGATAGAGAGCTACGGCCTCATATACGTAACCCCAAGGGGCGAGGAGTTCTACGCCAAGCCCTGGAAGATCGACCTCGTCGAGGACGCCTCCTTTGCCGCCGCCGAGGCTCCGGCCCTCGCCGACGACGACTCCGACGAGGACGCCGCCACCGAAAAGGCGGCCGCAAGGGGAGGCGGAGGCGGCGACCCCACCCTGCTCGCCATGCTCAAGGACCTCCGCAAGGACATGTCCCGCAAGCTCGGGCTCCAGCCCTGGATCATCTTCGGCGACCCGGCCCTGGACGACATGTCCATCATGTACCCCATCACCTTCGAGGAGCTCCAGAAATGCCAGGGCGTGGGCGAGGGCAAGGCGCGCAAGTTCGGCGCCGAATTCATCTCGCTCATAAAGAAATACGTCGACGAGAACGACATCGAGCGCCCCGACGACTTTGTAGTAAAGTCGGCCCCCAACAAGAGCGCCAACAAGATCTACATCATCCAGAGCATCGACCGCCGCATGGACCTCGAGGACATCGCGTCGATGAAGGGCCTCGACATGGACGAGCTCATGAAGGAAATAGAGACCATCGTGGCCACCGGCACCAAGCTCAACCTCGACTACTACATAAGCGAGAACATCGACCAGGACATAGAAGAGGAAATCTACGGCTACTTCTCGTCCGAAGCCCAGTCCGACAGCCTCGAAGACGCCATCAGGGCCCTCAGCGCCGACTGCGAGGAAATGGAAATCCGGCTCGTGCGCATCAAGTTCCTCTGCGACGTGGCCTCATAGTTTTTCACGATGATTCCGCAGGAGACAGTCCAGACCATACTCGACACCGCGCAGATAGTGGACGTGGTGAGCGACTTCGTGGCGCTCAAGCGCCGCGGGGCCAACTACGTGGCCTGCTGTCCCTTCCACAACGAGAAGACGCCCTCCTTCTACGTCTCCCCGTCGAAAGGCATCTACAAGTGCTTCGGCTGCGGCAAGGCCGGCTCGGCCGTGGGCTTCGTCATGGAGCACGAGCACTGCGACTATCCCGAAGCGCTCCGCTACCTGGCCCGCAAATACCACATCGAAATCGTGGAGGAGGAGCTCAGCGCCGAGGAAATCGCCCGCCGGCAGCACACCGAGAGCCTGCTCCTCGTGAGCGAGTTCGCCCAGAAGTTCTTCGCGGGGCAGCTCCTCGAAGGCGAGGGCCGCGACGTAGGCCTGGCATATTTCAAGGGAAAACGCGCCCTCGAGGACGAGACCATCGCCCGTTTCGGGCTGGGCTGGGCCCCTTCGGGCAAGGACACTCTCCTGCAGGCGGCCCGCGCCGCCGGCTACAAGGACGAGTACCTGCTGGACGCCGGCCTGGTCACCGACCACGAAGGCACCACCCCCCTGCAGGACAAGTTCCGCGAAAGGGTGATGTTCCCCATCCACTCGGTGAGCGGACGGGTGATCGCCTTCAGCGGCCGTACCCTCCGCAGCGACAACCCCGCCAAATACCTCAACTCTCCCGACACCCCCATATACACCAAGAGCAACATCCTCTTCGGAATCTGGTTCGCCAAGGGCGAAATCGCCAAGAAGGACAAGTGCATAGTGGTGGAGGGCAACGTCGACCTGGTGATGCTGCACCAGCTGGGCATACGCAACGTCGTGGCCCCGTGCGGCACCTCCTTCACCGTGCAGCAGGTGCGTCTCATACGCAAGTTCACCCGGAACGTCACCCTCATGTTCGACGGCGACTCCGCGGGCATCCACGCCGCCCTGCGCGCAATCGACATGCTGCTCTCGGAGGGCATGGACGTGCATGTGGTGCGCCTTCCCGAAGGGGAGGACCCCGATTCCTTCGCCCGCAGCCACACGCTTGCGCAGTACGAAGAATACATTGCCGGCAGCGAAAGCGACTTCCTCGGCTTCAAGTCGGACATCCTGCTCGCCGACGCCGGGAACGACCCGCTCAAGCGCGCCAATTTCATCAACGACATCGCCGACACCATAGCCCGGATCCCCGACCCGGTAAAGCGGTCGGTGTTCGTGCAGGCCGCGGCGGAAAAGTTCGAAACCGAGCAGGGAATCATCTTCGACAGGGTGGCGAAGACCCGCCGGTCCCTTCTCGAAGACGAAAAGAAAGAAGCGGAAAGGCAGCGGAAACTTGCAGCCGCCTCCGCCCAAGGCGACATCCCCGCCTATTACGAGCCGGTCGAAGACAACGGCGACCTGCCTCCCGTGGAAGAGGCCCCCGAGGGCGACTACAAGCCCGAAAACCGGCTTTTCGCCGCGGTCGAGGAAGAGATTCTCGGCTTCCTCCTCACCCACGGCACCGACCCCCTCGAATTCCCCACCGACACACCCGAAGCCAGGGAGTTCGACTCCGAGAGCGTCACCGTCACCGAATTCATCAGCGACTACCTCGAGCTGCACGGCTTCAAGATCGAAAATTCCCTCTACAGGCAGCTCTACGAGGCCTATCTGGCCGAATACGACGCGGGCTATGAGCAGCAGGAGATAGTGACCCGCCTGCTGAACTCCCCGGACAGGAGGGTGGCCTCCCTTGCCGCGCGCTTCTCCACCCAGAAATACCAGCTTACGGTCAAAGACCTTGCGGGCAGCCTGACGGCCATCCCGTCGTGGCTCGTCATCTATGTCCCCAAGGTTATGAAGACCTGTTACATCAAACACCTCGAACAGGACATCAACGCCCTGCGCCGCACCCTTCCGGGCCTCGGAGAGGACGAACAGGCGGCTGTCCTCGAGCAGATCCTCGCCCTGCGCAAGGAGCGCGAGGCCCTGATAACTCCCAAAGACAAATGACAATGAAAACAGAATTCAAACGCACGCTCGTAACCTGCGCGCTGCCGTACGCCAACGGCCCGGTGCACATAGGGCACCTCGCAGGAGTCTATGTTCCCGCCGACATCTACGTGAGATATCTCAGGATGCGGGGGCGGGACGTCCTCTTCATCTGCGGCAGCGACGAGCACGGCGTGCCCATCACCATAAAGGCGCGTGCCGAAGGGTGCTCGCCCCAGGATATCGTGGACCGCTACCACAAGCTCATCAAAGACTCGTTCACCGGCCTGGGAATCAATTTCGACATCTATTCCCGCACCACTTCGGAGGTGCACTCCAAGACCTCGTCCGACTTCTTCCGCAAGCTCTACGACGAGGGCAAGTTCATCACGCGCGAAAGCGAGCAGTACTACGACCCCGAGGCCCGCACTTTCCTGGCCGACCGCTACATTCAGGGCACCTGCCCCAGGTGCGGCCACGAAGGCGCCTACGGCGACCAGTGCGAGCACTGCGGCTCCACCCTCAGCCCCGAGGAGCTCGTGAACCCCGTTTCGAGGCTCTCCGGCGCGGTTCCCGTAAAAAAGAAGACCACCCACTGGTACCTCCCCCTCGACCGGTACCAGGACTGGCTGTCCTCGTGGATCCTGGACGGCCACAGGGAGTGGCGATCCACCGTGTACGGCCAGTGCAAGAGCTGGCTCGACGGAGGCCTGCAGCCCCGGGCCGTCTCGCGCGACCTCGACTGGGGGGTTCCCGTTCCGGTCGAAGGCGCCGAAGGCAAGGTGCTCTACGTATGGTTCGACGCCCCCATAGGCTACATCTCCAACACCAAGGAGCTGCTCCCGGGGAGCTGGGAAAAATGGTGGAAGGGCGAAGATACCCGGCTCGTGCACTTCATCGGCAAAGACAACATCGTGTTCCACTGCATCGTGTTCCCGAGCATGCTCAAGGCGCACGGGGATTATATCCTGCCCGACAACGTGCCCGCCAACGAGTTCCTCAACCTGGAAGGGGACAAGATATCCACGTCGCGCAACTGGGCGGTGTGGGCCCACGAGTACCTCCGGGACTTCCCCGGAAAGGCCGACGTCATGAGGTACGTGCTCACCTCCAACGCCCCCGAAACCAAGGACAACGACTTCAGCTGGAAGGAGTTCCAGACCCGCAACAACAGCGAGCTGGTGGCCATCTTCGGCAACTTCGTGAACCGCGCCGTGGTGCTCACCCACAAGTACTTCGGCGGCAAGGTTCCCGCCTGCGGCGAGCTTCTCGAAGCCGACCGCGCAGCCCTTGCCGAACTGCCGCAGCTGCGCGCCTCGCTCGAGGCCGATCTTGAAGCCTTCCGCTTCCGCGACGCCCTGCGCGATGCCATGGGCATAGCCCGCGTGGGCAACAAGTACATTTCCGACACCGAGCCCTGGAAGGTCGCCAAGACCGACATGGTCCGCACCGGCACCATCCTCAACGTCTGCCTGCAGATCTGCGCCAACCTCGCCGTCGCCTTCGAGCCCTTCACCCCGTTCTCGGCCGGAAAGCTCAGGGACATCCTCCGCGTCACGCTCGACGCGGGCCAGGACTACCGCGAAGGGGAGGGGAGCCCCACCGAAAACTTCTACAAGGAAGGCGAAGAGGCCGCCCTGCATGCCCGCCGCCACGGCAGGATGCTCATTTCCCCGGGCCTGCCGCTCCTCACCTGGGACATGCTCGGCAGGGCCGACATCCTTGGCGAAGGCCATGTGCTGGGCGAAGGCGGGCTTCTCTTCGAAAAGATAGACGACGCGGCCATCGACGCCCAGCTCCAAAGGCTCGAAAAGATCAAGGCCGAAAGGGAAGCGGCCGCGAAGGCGGCCCTCGCAAGGCAGGTGGAGCCCCAGAAGGAACTTGTATCCTTCGACGACTTCGGCCGCATGGACATCCGCACCGCCACGGTCCTTGAGGCGGAGCGCGTTCCCAAGACCGACAAGCTCCTCAGGCTCACCATCGACACCGGCATCGACAAGCGGGTAATCGTGTCGGGCATAGCCGAATACTACACCCCCGAGCAGATGCTGGGCAAGCAGATATGCATCCTCGCCAACCTTCAGCCCCGCACCATCCGGGGCATCGAGAGCAAGGGCATGATACTCATGGCCAAGCAGGGCGACGGCAGCATGCGCTTCATCACCCCGCAGGAAGCCGTGGCCGACGGGGCCGTCATAGGATAGTGAAAGACACCGAGCAGCTTTCCCCGCTCTCGTCGACGCAGGTCATGCTGTGCACCCCGGGAGGCGGGGAGAGCGCAAGCTGGTGCACGTAGCGCGTTTCCCCCACATACTCATTGTCGAGATGCCACCATACCGTGGTGGCGGGGTTGCGGTGCGCCAGGTTGAACACCACCCCCTTCACCTCGCCGCTCAGCTGCGCGGGGACGGCGATTTCGGCCCACGGCTCGGGGTAGATGAACTCCATCCTGCTCTCAGTCGACTTCTGCGGCGGCCGGTATTCCGGGTGGTTCTGCCGGTAGAACCATTCCATCGCGGGCGGCAGGATGAAATAAGCCTCGCCCTCGTACTCCCTGTGATACGGGCAGGGCTCGCTCCGCATGGCGGCCTTCGGCACCATGAGGGTGTCGGCCCGGGGGCAGAGCAGGCTCTTCAGATGCCCCGACTGCGGGCAGACCTCCGCCCTCGTGTATTCGTCGGGTCCGGGCTCGAGGAACCAGCCGTCGGCGGCGTAGGGGCCCGTCTGCCCCTTTTCGGGCGGGAGCAGATTGAAGAGGTCGAAGAGCACCGGCCCAGCGGCCCTGGCGCCCACCAGCTCC
>FLNX01001642.1_pt1 | contig 58240 bp, 51 predicted proteins | sample 1140341 | NCBI WGS metagenome assembly FLNX01 (sample SAMEA3878208, study PRJEB12797) | bioreactor metagenome | biome: Moose rumen | place: Sweden | collected 2011-10
CGCCTACAAGGTGTACAAGGAGCTGGAACGGAACATCAGGGAACTCGGCATTGGCATGAGTGTTGACAAGGTGCTGTTCTATGCGAAGGCCATACCGACGCTTCGCTTCAGGCTACCCAACGGAGAATCCTACTCGGAACGCCTCTACACGATGCCTCAGCAGGAGAAAATACGACCGTTGCTGGAGGAGTGAGCCTCATGCGCACGCGCGTGCGAAACCTGGGTGGCGCATAGTCAAAGTCAGGAAAAGACGGGAATGCAGAATGTGTTATTGAGAAACGATGTGTTAGATGGTTTGTGTGTAAGAGACGCGCCGCAGTGCGTCTCTACGGTTTTTTTTGCCTGTTAGGGTGCTGCCCGAGGTGTCGCTGCGCTCTGCCTCGGGTTGTGTGTAATCTGCCCTTGCAGGGCGAGGCCGAGGCGGGCAATAATGCGCCCTGAAGGGGCAACTTAACGGTAGCGTGGGGCAGAGCGGGCGTAGCCCGTGTCACCCGACGCGATAAAAGACGGGAATGCAGAATGTGTTATTGAAAGACGATGTGTTAGATGGTTTGTGTGTAAGAGACGCGCCGCGGCGCGTCTCTACGGTTTTTTTTGCCTGTTAGGGTGCTGCCGTAGGTCACGAGCTACGGTTAATGGGAGTTGCGTCTTCCATGGAATCATCAAACTCAACCATAATAATGCCGAACTTAACCAAATTCGGTTAAGACATAACCAAAATTGTCGATTTTATAAAATATTATAAATCAATATTGTAAGATATTTATCTAAAAATATATAGAAGAAAAGATGAAAAAAAATGCAAGACTTAACCAAAAATATGTATCTTTGCAGTGTGAAAATGGTTAAGATATGAATGCAGAAAGAATAAAAGAGTTGTGTGCACTTGGCGAAAACAGCAAGGTGCAGTTTAAGTTGCGTGTCGATAATCCGAACAAGATAGCCGCAGAAATCATCGCGTTTGCCAACTATCGTGGAGGAACGATATTGGTCGGCGTTGAGGACAAGACGGGTGAGGTGGTCGGGCTTACTTACGAACAAGTCCAGCAAGCAGGACGCGATGTGGGCAATGCTGCCACCAATCATGTTCGCCCCACCGTCTATCTCCAAACCGAGACCGTCAACGTGGATGGGAAGATCGTCCTTGTGGTGAATGTGGATGAAGGCATCGACAAGCCATATAAAGACCTGAGCGGCAACATTTGGATCAAGCAAGGAGGAGACAAAAGACGTGTTGTCGAGAATGCCGAAATGCTGACCCTGTTTCAGGAGTCGGGCAGTTTCCGCCCTGATGAGAAAGGCGTGAGGCGGACTTCAATCAACGACATCGACATGATGTTGGTCAATGAGTATTTGGAGCAATACTACGGCAAACGCATAGAAGAGTTCGGAATGCCGACAGAGCAATTGCTTCGCAATATCCAAGTCATGACCGATGACGGGCGAGTGACACTTGCAGGATTGATGTTCTTCGGGAAACACCCTCAGATGTACGAGCCGGCATTTGTCATCAAGGCGGTGTCGTTTTTCGGGAACGACATGGGCGGCCTCGAATATCGCGACAGCAAAGACATTGTCGGCACCATCCCTCGGATGTTCGATGCGGGGATGGCGTTCCTCAATGCCAACCTGCACAGCCGCCAAGCGGGGCAGTCGTTCAACTCGGTCGGGAAACTTGAAATCTCGGAAGTGGCCTTGAAGGAAATCCTCCAAAACGCGCTCGTCCACCGCGATTACCTCATCCAGGCGCCCATCCGCATCATGATTTTCGACAATCGGGTCGAAATCGTGAGTCCCGGAGGATTGCCGACGGGCGTCGATGTCGAGTCCATCCGTTTCGGGAAGACACAACAGCGCAATCCGTTGGTGGCTGCTTTCTGCGCAAAGACCATGGATTATCGTGGGTTGGGCACGGGAATCATCCGCGCCTCGAAGGAAGTGAGCGATATTGAGTTTGTCAATGAGGAGGGCGTGCAGTTCCAAGTGGTGATGCGGCGTCATCTTGACGAGCGGGAAACATTTGAGAGTCGGCGTTATGAATTTGTCGTTGGGGAATCTGCTCCGCAATACGGTTATTCTGGTGGAAATGGAGGAAATGGATTGTCGGCAATGGAGATTCGCTCGTGTTGTCCGGCTTTGGGCAAGGGAGAGGAAGAGAACGCAAAGCGTATTTTGGCGTTTTGCGAGATTCCGCAAGGGATTTTGGAGATGATGCAAGAGGTGGGCTACAAGAGTCGCACCAGTTTCCGTCGCAACGTCTTCACGCCGTTGTTGGAGGCAGGGTTGCTTATTCCCGAATATAAGGACAAGCCCAACAGTCCCAAACAGCGTTATCGTTCCGCAAGGGGTTGGTATTGAGTCACTTCACTTTCGCCATCACCTTCAGCATCTGCTCGCCAAGGCCGATGGTGTAGCCTTGCTTCACAAACACGACCTCGCTGTTGTTGTTGGCGATGATGAAGATGGGGCGGCTGTCCTTGTCCAAGTGCAGGCGCTCCACGAGGTCGTCGCGGATGGTGCCGTCGTCGATTCCATAGATGATGCCGTCGGGCAAGTCGCTGAAATTCTTCAGCTTGAATTTGTCGTAGTCCGCTTTGTCGCTGAACACGAAAACCATCGGCAGGTTGGCGGACTCAAACTCGTTTCGGTATGCGGCGATGTCTTGCATGGCGTGGGTGGTCGGCTCGCTGCCTTGGTCCAAGAGGCCGAGGATGTAGTACTCGTTGCCAATCAACTGCTTGAAGTTGTATTCCTCGCCCGTCTCGACTTCCGTGAAGTGGTTGTTGGAATAGAAATCGCCGATGACCTTGACTTCGTTGTCCGGCTCGCGCAAAACAAGGTCCACGGAGGTCGTTTGGCCTGCCTTGATGGTGAAGAACCGGCTGTGTGTCAAGGCGGTGCCGTCTTCCAAGCGGGTGCCTGCCGTGAGGATGTAGAAGCCTTCGTCCAAGGGTGTGGGCTTGTCGAAACTCGACAGCGTCATGCCGTCGTCGATGCCGGGGTCTTTGGCGTCGTAGGCCAACAGGCGGAACGAGTTGCCGTCGAACTTCTTGATGCTGAAATGGGTGTAATACTTCGGGTCGGCGACGGCGGCGATGGGCTGATAACGAAGGTCGAGACAGCCCGTTCCGATGGTGGTCGGGCTTTCTTTTTCGAATTGCACGTTCACCCATCGGTTGCCGTCAAAATACTGCACATTGCCGTTCACGGGGTTGATTTGTGCCGCGATGCACAGGCTTCGTGCCATGCTGACGAAGAAGATGTCGCGCGAATGGCGGTCGGCACGGCGCACTTGCAGCACGCCCGTCGGCGAAATCGGGATGCGCTGCGGGTTGAGCGCGTCGTCGATGCGGATGTTTTGCTTCACCCAATCGACTAAAAGGGCAGGGTCGTCATGGAAACGCTGCCGTTCCGCTTCGGGGAAGAACCCGGAAAGGGTTTGGCGGTAAGGCACAAGCATCTCGTTGCTGACGCGCGGGCTGAGGATGTATTGGGCATAATGCTCAACAGGCATCGAGATGGCGGACGAAGTAAGGTCGGGCGTGTGGTCGAAATGGTCGGTGAGCACGTCGAGGGTGACGTCGCGCAAGTCCTTGTCGGAGATGTGGCCCAGCAGTTCCACGGCCTTGGTTTCCTGATTTTTGCCTTGGGCGTATTTTACGAAGTCGGCGACGGTCTGGTAGTTGCCCCAAGTCTTTTCATAAACTCGGCAAAGGGTCTTGTTGCCGGTGTTGGCAATCAGCTCGTTTTGGGCGTTTTTGCACGACTTGATGTAGGCGTTGCGCAGCGCGTCTTCGTCGGCAATGCGGCGGTCGTTGGTGGCACGCATCTCAGGCGTGACTTCGGGCATGACGTTTGACGGCGCGGGCGGCACCATATCGAACTCGAAGGCTTCGGTGGAGGTCGCGTCGTGGTCGAGGACGATGGTCACTTCCTCCTTCTCGCCCGACTTGAACACTTGGAAGCCGAACTTGCCGTCGTTGGCGGCGTAGGCCATCATGCAGCCCAAGCCGGCGGTGAGCCAGGTCTGTCCGTTGTCGTCGGTGGTTTTCGTGACGACGGTGCAGAACTCGGCGTAGTTGTAGATCTTGAACTCCACGGGCAGGTTGGCTTGCGGCGTGCCGTCAGCGTCCACGACGGTGAAGACGGTCTTGGCGGTCTTGCCGTAGTTGTCAACCACATTGATTTCCGTGTAGTTACGGTTGCGGCTGATGACTTCCTCCGGGCCGTCGTAGTCGCCAAACACGCGCGTGTGCAGCAACAAGGTGCGCGAGGCGGGTTCGTTGAACCAGCCGAGGTCGAGCACTGGCTCAGGCTCGCAGGCGCCGAGGAAGTGCCAGTCGCCATCCACCCAAGCCTCCACCCAGGCGTGGTTGTCGTCGCAGTGTGCCCAGCGGGGCGTATAGACCTGTCGCGCGGGGATGCCCACGGTGCGCAGGGCCGTCACCAAGAGCGTCGATTCCTCGCCGCAGCGTCCCCATGAGGTCTTGATGGTGGCCATCGGGGCGGAGGTGCGGCTGTCGCTGCCCTTGTAGTTGACGTGCTCGTGGCACCAGTGGTTCACTTCGAGGACGGCATCGTATAAAGAGAGGTCTTTCACGCGCTCTTTCAGCGCGTCGTAATAGGTGCTGCGGAAGTGGTCGAGGTTCTCGTTGTTGACGCGGACGGGCACCACGAAGTGCTTGAACTCGCGCTCGGGAATGGTCTGGCCCCAAGGCAGTTCCTCCTTGGCGCGGAAGGCGTAGTGTACGCTTTCCTTGTAATAGTCTTCGGTGTAATCGACGCTGTCGCCAAGGGGCATGTAGGCGTAGAGGAATTCAAGGGCGTTTTCTTCGGTGAAGGTCTCGTGAGTCGGCTCGTGTGTGCAGGCCGAAAACAGCAGCGAAGCAAGGATGATTGAGGCGAAAATGGTGTTTTTCATGGAATATGCTGTTAGAAACGGATTCAAACCATAAACTCTTCCAATGTGGAATGCAGAATCTCCTGCAACTCCTCTTTGTGCTCGGGGGCGGTCTGCATAAAGAGGAACCCCCAGACGCTCATGGCGGGGTTCATGATGTCGCGGGTCTCAAGCACGCCGTGGAAGTGACGGCGGAGGCGCTCGAAGTCGAGCTTGCGGTTGGTGTCGTAGGGTTTGTCCAAGACGATGAAGCTGAAAACGTCGTCCTCGATGCCGTCCCACATCGTGGCGTAGTCGGGGCGCGAGCCTTCGAAGTAGGCCTGCACGGGCAGCAGGTGGCAGGTGTGGCGCGTCAGGTCGTTGAGGCACATTCCCGCGAAGCGTAGCGGGTTCACCTCGATCGGGATGGCCTTTCCGGAGTGCTTATCGACGCGGAATTCGACGTGCATCGGGAAGTTGCGGAGTTGCAAGACCGCGTTCAGGTCGATGCAGAACTGATTGAAAGCCGGATAGTTGGCCTCGAAGATCTGCTTGCTCATGCAATAGAGGCGGTCGCTCACGTCGGTCTCGTCCTTGAAGATGTGGTGGAAGATGTTTATGATGTTGGGCTTGCCCTCTGTGTCGTAGTAGGCATCCACGGCGTATTCCTCGCCTTCGATAAACTGCTCAAGCACAAACATTTCGCTGCGCACCACCGTGTCGGGGAACACGGCGCACTGGCGGGCAAAATTGCGGTCGATGTCGTCCAAGGCGGCCTGCCATTCGGCCTTGCTGCGGACGATATAGACGCCCACGCTGAGGAAGCCGACGGCGGGTTTCAGCACGAGCGGCAAGGGCAAATCGTCGGGGTTGAGGTCGCGCAAGGCTTTCATTTCCACCTCTTTATAATAAAAGTCGGGATAGATTTGCTGGCAGATTCTCCGAAACTCGGCCTTGTCTTTCAGGATCTTGACTTTCTTCACCAACTCCGACTCGGGCAGTTGGGCATAAAGCCACACCAAGGCGTTTTCCGAGACGGCATAAAGCTGTTTCGTTTGCTGGTATCGCTCTACAAACTGCTTGTCGTCCAAGAGGTTGAGGCGATGGCCTTGCTGTTGCAGCGTTTCGGCCATGTCGTTGTGCAATACGGGGATTTGCTTTTCTTCGAGGTACGCCACCAATGGGGCGGACACGTATGGTTTCTCCAAGATAATCATGATAATGGGTTTTGAAATGACGCGCAAAGATACGACAATCCTTTCAATCTGCGGCGAAACGGTTTACGACTTTAGCAAAACGTGTCCCCAGCGGCACTCTAAGCAACGTTTGCGCTTGCAGTATATATTAAATAGGTGTAGCAGCGCTTGCGATTGCATGGCGTTTTCCGCCTTGACGCCGCATTGCGCGAAATGGCGGACGACGGTGTTGTCTTCGGCGGCGGTCGCTTCCAAGAGCTGCATGGCGGTATCGCAATACGAATCCTCCTTGTGCAGCTTTCCATAGCAAAACAGCAAAGGCACTACGGCGTTGATAATCAGTATGTCGGCGGTGGCGTCGCCCAAATGTTTGGGCGTTTTTCGGCTGCCGTGGTACGACAGCCCTACATCCTCGTTGTCGCCTGTAGGGCTGTCACATTGTGGCAGCCGTTCACATTGTGGCAGCCGTGCATTGAACCGCCAATGCGTCTCCCAATACGGCGAGGCCTCCACGTCGAACAACGCCTTGATTTCCGTCGCGTCTTTCGCCTCCTTGATTTTGGAGAACAGGCAGCCGTTCCGATGAACCAGTTGGGCCATCTGCGCGAGGCGGATGGTGGGGAAGTTGCCGGGGCGCATCCGCATGAACTTCCAGCGTTCTTCGGGCATGACGAGCAGGTTGAACTTGGCCTTCATCACCGCAAACTCGCGCTTCAGCAGGTTAGGATATTCCTCGGTGAAGTCGTTTTCGAGGAAGCCGGCGCAACCAAACAGCATGGCTTCCACTTGCAGAAGGTTGTCGGCGTGTTTCAGCAAGGTCTTGAAAGGCAGGATGTTGGCCAAATATTCAAAGGCTTCGTTGTTCACCTTGAGGCCGAAATAGCACATCAGGAGCTTGTAGAGCGTTTCTTCCCAGTCGAACGCTGTCGCCGTCAGCATCTTGCCGACGGAATCCGCCTTGTTTTCGAGGCGTTCCACGGCCATGCGGTCGAGCCACGACAGGCGCGTGAACGGCGGCACTTGCGCGATGGAGTTTTCGCAGGGAATCCAAGCCTTTGTGGAGATAAACCTTTGGTAATTAACGTATAGCGTTTCATCGAAGCGGCCTTTCAGTTCGAGGGTGGGGATGTCGTTTGCCTTGGTGTCGTTGTCGTAAACCACATGCAGGATGACGTTTTGGTAGGCCTTGTCGTTTTGGTGGCCATGCCGGTTCCAGTCGCTGCTTTTCACATGGATTTCGACATGGCCGGCCCACAGCTTGTCGCCGATTTGGACTTTCGCCTCCAAGAAGTCGGGGCCGGAGTCGGTGTTGCGGTAGCCTGTCGCGACAATATCGGCCGCTTCGCCTTCTGTGGTTTGCAAGCCTTTGTCAATCAAACGGTTCTCCCAGATGTAGTATAGGAATTCTTCTTTCATTAGCAATTTGTTTGTTGAAACTTCACCTTGAAACATACACTAACACTCTTGACGTCATGGCGGAGGAACATCCGCCATCTCCCATACTCGGAGACAGTGCCTTTTCATTTGGGAGATTGCGGGTCAAACCCGCAATGACGACAAAAGCCGTCTTGTGTGTTCCTTTGTCTCGGGTCATTTGATGGTCCAGCAGTTCAACGGTTCGGTGTCGAGGACGCCTTTCTTCGCGGCCCAGTCGATGAAGATGGAGCGGAGGTCGCGGTCGCTTTGCCAAACGACGTGGTTCTTGATGTCTTCCTGCGCCCAGCCGATGCCGTTGATGAGGTGGTTGCCGCCGCCCATCGAGCGGTAGGAGTTCATCACCACGTTGTAGGTCTTGTCCATGTCGAAGGGCGTGCCGTCGGCCATGCCGACGATGCGGATGCGCTCGCCCATGGGGTTCTTGTCGGTCACTTCATAGATGAGTCCCGCGCCCGAATCGAAGTTGTAAATCGGGCTTTTCATCTCGTAGGCGTATTCGAGGAAGGCCTTCACTTCTTTTCCGGTCAGCGACATCACGGCCAACGAGTTCTCGAAAGGATACCAAGTGAAGAAGTCGCTGACTTTCAGCATTCCGGCTTCAAGGGTCTTGCCGCCGTTGAGCGGAGCGGCCATCGAGATGTCGGCATGGATGCCTTCGGCCTCGACGGTCTCAAACTGGCAGCGGTGGATTTCATTGACCCAGAGGCAAGGCCCGCCGAAAGCCTCGTCGGTGCTGATGCTCACGGGCAGTTCGGCCACTTCGCGGCTTTGGTATTCCTCGGCGCGGTCGAGGTAGGGTTGGAGCAAGGCCTCAAAGCCGGCGTCTTTCTCTTTGCCGTCGGTGGGCATAAGCTCGAAGTCGATTTGAGGCTTTTGGCCTTTCTTCAGGGTCACTTCGGCCTTGGCCAAGCCTTGGGCGCGGTTGCCCGAATTGAGCACATACACAGGCTCGCCGTTGGGGTTGGTGAGCCTTTCGGCGCGGGCGCGGTGGTCGTGGCCGTAGAAGATGATGTCGAAGCCGGGCACGTTTTCGGCCACCCATTTGGTGGCGTTCTCGCGGCCCAGCGGGTGGTCGGGCGGCAGGTTCTGCACCTGAGGCTCGAAGCCCGAATGGAAGAGGCCCACCATCAGGTCGGGGTGTTCCTTTTCTTGGATGAGGGCAACCCATTTTTCGGCGGCGGCCTCCAATTGCCCGAAGCGCAGGCCGGGGCGCAGGCGGTCGGGCACCCAAGTGACGACGTAGGGCGTCAGCAGGCCGAGGACGGCGATCTTGAATCCGTCGCGACGCAATATGATATAAGGTGTGAAATACGGCTCGCCCGTGCTTTCGTCGATGACGTTGGCGCAAACCACGGGCATTTTCGTTTCGGAATAGAGTCGGTCGAACACTTTGCGGCCTGCCTCGATGTCGTGGTTGCCCACGCCCACCGCGTCGTAGGGGAAGTAGTTGAGCACTTCGGAGACGAGGTTGGGATGCTCGGCGTCTTGGTTGGAGCAATACTGGAACACGGTGCCTTGCAGGTCGTCGCCGTTGTCGAGCAAAATCAGGCGGTCGCCCAAGTCGGCTTTCATCTGCTTGATGGCGAGGGCGTCGTTGGCAAATTCATCGTAACGCCCGTGAGTGTCGGTGGTTTCGATGAAGGTCAGGGTGGTTTCTTTCGGTGCGCATGAGGCCAAAAGTGCGGTCATGATGGTCATAAAAAGAGTCCTTTTCATTGGTGAGTGGTTTTAAAGGCATAAAAATAGAGCTTTTTTCGCAATGTGTGACAAATTGGGGATTTTTTTTCTCAAAATCGGGCAAGGTATCATATAAATCCGTATTTTTGTGGCACAATTCCAAACCGGTTGCAACGTGGCAGACTTGAGCGTCATAATATCCGAGATTGAGATCAAATTGAGGAAATTGATCGATGAAAAGAGTCGGTTAACCGTTGAGAACAAGCGGCTTGCGGAGGAAAACGAGGCATTGCTGCGTGAAAACGGCTTGTTGCGCCAATCCGCGACGGAGTTGCAGGACAAAATAAATAAAAGTACAATTGTTAACGCACTCGACAACGAGAGAGAATTAGAAGAAGGTAGGAAGCTCATTAAGGACTTGGTGAGGGAGATTGACAGGTGCGTTTCGATTTTGAACAGTAAGGAATAATTCAGATACTTGAAAGTCAGCAAGATGGATGAGATAACAATCAATATCACCCTGTTGGACCGCCCTTTCCGTTTGGCCGTGGCCCGCGCTGACGAGGAAAAGGTCAGGAAGGCAGCCTCACTCATCAACGACCGGGTGAAGTTTTACGCGAAGCACTATGCCTACAAGGACGCGCAAGACTTGCTCTCGATGACGGCCTTGCAGTTTGCCACCTCGGTGACCAAGATGGAGTCTGAATTGTCCTTCAAGGATCAGGATTTGGGACGCAAACTGAACGAACTGAACACCTTGCTGAGCGAACAACTAGCATAGTCCGTGAGGAACTTTGTTCTTTGAAGAACTGAAACTGTCTGTTCATCGCATCTGGTAAACTCAACATTATCAACACATCATCGGTTTACTCGCGCACTGTAAAAACAGGCCTCATTCCTTTCGGGGAAGCACTTCGGTGCCGGTGGACGTTTGCGCAACGCGGTGACCACAAGCGTATCCTTTGGGGTTTACACACTTCCAAAGAGCAGGCAGTTTCTTTTGTTTCTTTCTTCGGAATCGGGTAAAACAAAGTTTTTAAAATGTTATTACTCAACGTATTACTAAACATTATCGTTCCGATAGCAGCCCTTTTGGTGGGCTTGGCTGTCGGCTATCTTATCACGGCTACGATATTGAAGAAGGCCGTCACGAGGGAAGAGACCGCATTGCTTGAAGAAGCGAAAGAAAAAGCCGAAGTCATCAAGAAAGAGCGCATCTTGCAAGCCAAGGAGAAGTTCCTTCAAATGAAGGACGAACACGAAAAGGCTTGCAACGAGCGCAAACGCGAACTGGCCAGCGCCGAGAACCGCATCAACCAGCTGAAGCAGGATGCCAACAAGAAGATGGAAGAAGCCCAGCGCAAGGCCAAGGAAGTGCAGTCGGCTCAGCAGGCGATGGATGTCCAGATGGAAAGCTTCAACAAGAAGAAGGCCGATCTTGACCGCATCTACAGCGAGGAGTCGAGGAAACTGGAGTCCATCTCCGGACTCTCGGTCAAGGAAGCCAAGGCGCAGCTCATCGAACTCATCAAAGACGACGCCAAGGCGGAAGCCATGGTCTATGTGAAGGAAATCACCGAAGAGGCCAAGATGAGCGCCAACCAGACGGCCAAGAAGATCGTGTTGGAAACCATCCAACGCACGGCCTCGGAGACCGCCATTGAGAACACGGTAAGCGTGTTCAACATCGAGAACGACGAAATCAAAGGCCGCATCATCGGTCGCGAAGGCCGCAACATCCGCGCCCTCGAATCCCTCACCGGCGTGGAAATCATCATCGACGACAGCCCCGACGCCATCCTCATCTCGGGCTTCGACCCGATCCGCCGCGAGATTGCCCGCCTGTCGCTCCAGAAATTGGTCACCGACGGGCGCATCCATCCCGCCCGCATCGAAGAGGTGGTTCACAAGGTGGAAAAGCAAGTGGAACAAGAGATTGTCGAAACGGGGAAACGCACTTCCATCGACCTCGGCATCCACAACCTCAACCCCGAGCTCATCAAGATGGTGGGCCGCATGAAATACCGCACCAGCTACGGCCAGAACCTGCTGCAACACTCCATCGAGACGGCCAAGCTTTGCGCTACGATGGCTGCCGAACTGGGGCTGAACACCAAGGCTGCCAAACGTGCCGGATTGCTGCACGACATCGGAAAAGTGGCCGAGAACGAGGAAGAGCTGCCTCATGCCATCTTGGGTATGAAGGTGGCCGAACGCCTCAAGGAAAAACCCGACATCTGCAACGCCATCGGCGCCCACCACGATGAAATCGAGATGGACAACCTGATTTCGCCCATCGTGCAGGTGTGCGACGCCATCTCCGGCGCCCGTCCGGGTGCCCGCCGCGAAGTGGTGGAGGCTTACATGCAACGCCTGAACAAGTTGGAGGACATGGCCATGACGTATCCGGGTGTGGTGAAGACCTACGCCATCCAAGCTGGTCGCGAGCTTCGCGTCATCGTCGGAGCCGACAAGGTGACCGACCAAGACGCCGACCGCATCGCCTACGACCTCTCGAAACAGATACAGACGGAAATGACTTATCCGGGCCAAATCAAGATTACGGTCATTCGAGAGACGAGAGCCGTCAGCTACGCGAAATAATTGTTGCTTTTCCCCTTACTCCACCCCGATGTTCATGCGGCCCATGAGCCGTAACAGGGGCGATAGCAGGGCAAACAGGAAGTCGTAAACCAACAGGCCGGGCAGCAGGCCCTTTTCGCCCAAGCGTTTGGACGACTTGTGATAGATGATTAGCTGTGTGGCGAAACGCAACATGAAGAAAAACACCAAGATAGGGATGTAGAACGCCGAGCCGAAAGAAAGCGCGAAGGCGGGCTTCAGGCACAGCAGCGCGACAAACGATGCGTAGAAAAGGAACTGCGAGAGGTAGAACAGGCTCAAGGAAAGGCGTGCCCTCGCATTGTATTTTGGGATGGTGGAATAACGGCTGCTTTTCTGCCGCATCCAGATTCGAAGGCTTCGCGTCGGGGTGGCGAGGATGGCGTTTTCGGCGTCAATCAACACCTCGGTGTTCTCCTTTCGCGCCACTTGGTTGACGAACAGGTCGTCGTCGCCAACGGAGGTGGTATAGTGCGAAATGAAGCCGTTGTTTCTGTAAAACAACGCTTTGCGATACGACAGGTTTTTGCCGATGCCCATATAGGGATGGCCTTTCAAGGCGGACGAAAGGTATAGCAGGGCGTTTTGGAGCGCGTCGAACCGCATGATTCGGTTGAGGCTGTTTTTTTTGTGGACGAAGGGGCTGTAGCCAATGACGACCTCGGTGCCTTCCTCGTAGCAATCAACCACGCTGCGAAGCCATTGGTCGTTGACAGGCATGCAATTGCAGTCGGTGAGGATGAGCAGGTCGTTTTTTGCCGACTTGATGCCCATCGAAAGGGGGAATTTCTTGCCGTTGAAGAAGTTGAGGTGCTGCTTGAGCTGAACGGGCTTCACCTTGGCCTCCTTGCGCTCAAGGTCTTTGAGGTATTCCTCCGTTTCGTCGTCGGAGCAGTCGTTGACCACCACAATCTCATAATCGGGGTAATCCTGATGCAGCAGGGCGGGAATCAGTTCCGAAAGGTGTTCGTATGCGTCGCGGGCGCAAATGACCACCGAAACGGGTTCCAAGGCCGAATCTTCCTTGCGCTGACGTTTCTTTTTGTAGAAAGCCACCCGCGAGAAAACGCCCCAATGATAGTAAAGTTGGATGAGCAGGGCCAGTCCAAAGCAGACTAAAACGATGAAACTGAGTTGGTTGTAGAAAAAGTCGATATGCACGGCATTCATTTTGATGATTCTTGCAAAAATAGGAAAAATGTTGGGACAATTGGCACGGAAAAAAGTCTTATTTTTGCACAAAAATGGGAACGGATGAATTATAGCATTGTAGCCGTTGATTCCAAGAGCAACGCAAGAGCCGGACTCCTCACAACGGATCACGGCCCGATAGAGACCCCGATTTTCATGCCTGTCGGGACGGCTGGCACCGTGAAGGCCTGCCACATCCGCGACGTGCGCGACGAAGCCAAGGCCCAGATCATCTTGGGCAACACCTATCACCTTTACCTTCGGCCAGGGTTGGACGTGCTCGAAGCCGCCGGTGGGCTTCACAAGTTCAACGGCTGGGACAGGGCCGTCCTCACCGACAGCGGAGGCTTTCAGGTGTTTTCGCTCACAGGCATCAGAAAGATGAAGGAAGAAGGCGTCACCTTCCAGTCGCACATCGACGGCTCGCGACACTTGTTTACCCCTGAGCGCGTGATGGACATCCAACGCAGCATCGGGGCCGACATCATCATGGCTTTCGACGAATGCACGCCGGGCACGGCCGACTATCGTTATGCCAAGCAGTCGATGGAACGCACCCACCGTTGGCTCGACCGTTGCATCGAGCGTTTCAACGCCACCGAGCCGAAGTATGGCTACGAGCAAGCGCTTTTCCCCATCGTGCAAGGCTGCATCTATCGCGACTTGCGCGAGCAGTCGGCGGAGCTTGTCGCCTCGAAGGGTGCCGTCGGCAACGCGATAGGAGGCCTGGCCGTGGGCGAGCCTACCGAAAAGATGTATGAGATGATCGAGTTGGTGAACGCCGTTTTGCCGAAAGACAAGCCGCGCTACTTGATGGGCGTGGGCACTCCGGCCAACATTCTGGAAGCCATTTCGCGTGGAGTCGATATGTTTGATTGTGTCATGCCTACGCGGAACGGTCGCAACGGCATGATTTTCACGTCGGAAGGCGTCATCAACCTGAAAAACGAGAAGTGGAAGTCCGACTTCTCTCCCGTCGATCCTAACGGAGAAACTTTCGTCGATGTGCAATATTCAAGGGCTTATTTGCGTCATTTGTTTGTGGCGGGCGAGATCCTTGGCCCCATGATCGCCAGTCTGCACAACATCGGTTTTTATCTTTGGATGGTGCGGGAGGCACGACGGCACATCATCGAAGGCGATTTTGCCGGCTGGCGCGACGTGATGCTTCAAAAGGTTAACAAACGGTTGTAGATGAAGAAGATAGACGCATATATTTTCAAGAAGTTCATTGGCACTTTTTTCTTTGCCATCGCCATGCTGATCGTGGTGGTCATCATCTTCGACTTGTCGGAGAACCTCAACAGCTTCCTGAAGCATAATGCGCCTTGGCAAAAGGTGCTGGTGGACTATTACATCACCTCGATTCCGTATTATATCAACCTGTTTATTCACCTGTTTGCTTTCATCGCGGTGGTGTTTTTCACCTCCAAGATGGCTTCGCGCACCGAAATCGTGGCCATATTGAGCAGCGGCGTCAGCTTTTGGCGGTTTTTGTACCCCTATGTGCTGGCAGCCGTCACCATCGCGCTGATGTCGCTGTATTTCGGCAACTTCTTGATACCGCGTACCAACGAGGTGCGCCGCAAGTTCAAGGACGAGTATATGGAGCGGCTCACCCATAGCGCGGGCCGCGACCTGCACCTGCAAATCGGCAAGGATGAGTTTGCGTATGTGGAGACGTTCAACGTCACGAAACAACAAGGCTACAAGTTCGCTTGGGAGAAGTATGACGGCAACGAATTGCAGTTCAAGGCGCTTGCCGACATCCTTTCTAAAGACACAACGTCACCGAACAGCTGGCGCATCGACCCTTACGCCTTCCGCTTCCTTGACGGCGAAAACGAGTATCTGGTGCAAGGGCGCCACCTTGACACGGTGCTCAACCTGCTCCCGACCGACTTGTACAAGATGAAGGAGGACTTCGAGGAGATGAATTATTTCGAGCTTCGCGACCACATCGCCGAGATGAAGCAAAAAGGCTCTGAAGGGGTGAAAGCCTACGAGGTGGAGATGCACCAACGCATGGCGGCGCCGGCGGCCGTCATCATCCTCACCCTGATTGGGGCGTCGCTGTCGAGCCGGAAAGTGAGAGGAGGCATCGGGTTGCATCTCGGCATTGGCATCACCATTGCGTTTTCCTACATATTGTTTATGCAGGTCTCCAAATCGTTCGCGATTTCGGGAGGCCTCTCGCCCATGTTGGCCGTGTGGATTCCCAATCTCATCTTTTGCGTCGTCGGCATCTATCTCCTGATAAAAGCCCCGAAATAGTTTTCTGTCCCATCGGTGCTTTTTGTATGCTGATTGTCAGTGTTTTAATGCGTAACGCGGGACGTTTTTGCTCTTTTTTCAAAAAAAATCGGGCGGCATTGTCGTTTTTTCCTTATTTTAGCAACTTCATTCAGAAAGCAAAAACATAGCACCATGCACATCGCAATAGCAGGAAACATCGGCTCAGGAAAGACGACACTGACGCGCCTGTTGGCCAAGCATTTCAATTGGACGCCTCATTTTGAGGAAGTCGAGCACAACCCTTATTTGGACAGCTTCTATGAGGACATGCAACGCTGGTCGTTCAACATCCAGATTTTCTTCCTCAACAGCCGTTTCCGTCAGGTGATGGACATCCGCAACAGCGGGAAAGACGTCATCCAAGACCGCACCATCTACGAGGACGCCAACATCTTCGCGGCCAACCTTTATTCGATGGGGCTGATGGAGACGCGCGACTTTGAGAATTACAAGTCGCTTTTCGAGTTGATGACCAAGTTTCTCCAACCGCCCGACTTGCTGATTTATCTCCGCGCCTCGGTTCCGACCCTGATTCGCCACATCGCCAAGCGCAACCGCGAGTTCGAGCAATCCATCAGCATCAGCTACTTGACCAACCTCAACGAACGCTACGAGGATTGGATTGCCCACTACACCGACGGGAAGTTGCTGATTGTCGATACTGACGATATCGAGTTGGAGAATCCCGAAGATTTAAGTACCATCATCGAGCGCATCGAAGGCTCGCTCAATGGGTTGTTCTGAAAATGAAGGTCGTAGGCATCATACCGGCACGCTACAATTCCACACGCTTCCCCGGAAAGCCATTGGCGTTGATCAAGGGAAAGACGATGATCAGGCGCGTGTGCGAGCAGGCGTGGAAATCGAAGTTGGATGCCGTCGTGGTGGCCACCGACGACGTGCGCATCGCCGATGAGGTGATGGGCTTCGGAGGGCAGTATGTGCTCACCGACCCCAACCACCGAAGCGGAACCGACCGTTGCCGCGAAGCCTTGGATCTGCTTGAGCGGCAATATGATGCAGTGGTGAACGTCCAAGGCGACGAGCCTTTCATCGACCCTGCGCAAATCAACCAAGTCATCGACTTGATAGGCCGCGACGACACGCAGCTCGCATCCTTGGCCAAACGCATCAGCGACAGCGACGAGCTTTTCAGCTCCAACACGGTGAAAGTGGTGATGAATGAAAAAGGCAACGCCTTGTATTTCAGTCGGAATCCAATCCCGTTCGTGCGCAACACCGACCGAGAGGCATGGTTGGCGAAGGGTGTCTTCTTCAAGCACATCGGGATTTATGCCTACAAAGCCGACACGTTGCGACAGATTGCCGAAATGAAGCCAACGCCGTTGGAAGTGTCGGAGTCGTTGGAGCAATTGCGGTGGCTCGAAAACGGCTTGGATATCCGCATGGGCGTCACGGGAAGCGCGAATGTGTCCATCGATACGCCGCACGACATCGAGAAAGCTGAGCATTTTTTCCAAAACCAACCAATTACGTTAGGATGATTTCGATTGCCGAAGCCATATCAGACCTTTTGTTTGTGCGCGACACTGTGGTAGTGCCGGGCTTGGGCGCGTTTGTCAAGAAGCCGGTTTCGGCCACGGTGAACCCTGTGGCCAACTTTTTTGCCATGCCTTCGAGCAAGGTGGACTTTGATGCTAACTTGCGCGAGGACAACGACTTGGTTGTCAACTATATGGCCGAGAAGAACGACATTCCCGAGGACGAGGCGCGGCGCTTGTTGGTGATGTTTGTCTCCGATTGTTTCAACAGCCTGAAGGCGGGCAAGAAGGTGGTGCTGAAAAACCTTGGCACCTTGTCGTATGATTGGGCCGGTGACATGGCGTTTCAGCAAGATGGAACCGTCAATTACAATGCCGACACCTTCGGCTTGTGCGATTTCTCGCCAACACCACTCATCCAGTCGAAATCGAAGGAAGAAATCAAGGCCGAAATCGAGCAACAACAAAAAGACAAGAACACCCCCATCACCGTCGATGAGAAGGCCGTGCACGAAGAAGAGGAGAAGCCGCGACGACATCACGGGTGGCTGTGGATCCTGTTGGCATTGATGCTTTTGGCGGGCGTTTGTTATGGCTTGCACTATTTCAAGATATTGGATTTCAGTCAGTGGCTTGAACGAAAGGAAAAACCCACCGAGATCGAGCCATGGAAGTTGACTTTGCCTGACGAGGTGAAAACCTGGAAAACGGAGAAAGTCGTCCCGCCCTTGGCTGACACCGCCGATGTGGTGGCGACGGAAGTGGCAGAAACTCCCATTGAAGAACCCGAAGCGGCAAGTGCCACGCCTGAATCCAACATTCGTATCATTGCGGGATGTTTTGCACAGGAAGAAAATGCGGAACGGCTTGCCAACTCGTTGAGAGACAAGGGATACAAATATGCATTTATCGAAAAGCGAGGCAGCAAGTGGTTCGTGGCCTTCGGGCGTTATGCCACCGACGAGGAAGCCACAGCTGCTTTGCGCGAAATCAGGAATGGCGGTGACGACAAGGCTTGGATATTGAAATAAGGGATTATGTCGAAAAAGAACAAATTACAGCGGTTCGCCGAGAACAAGACCTACCCCAACATGTTCGAATACAGTTTTGAACGCATTATGGGTGAGGGCTTCCCCTTGCGTGGCAGATGGCATGAGGAGTTTTTCCATAACGAAAACCCCATCGTGCTGGAATTGGGCTGCGGCAAGGGCGAATACACCGTAGGCTTGGCGCGGGCACATAGCGACATTAATTATATAGGTGTCGATATCAAGGGGGCGCGCATCTGGCGCGGACTGAAGCAGAGCAACGAGGAAGGCCTGAAGAACGTGGCGTTTCTCCGCGCCCGCATCGACCAGATCGAGCATTTCTTCGGCATGGACGAAGTGGCCGAGATTTGGGTCACCTTTCCCGACCCGCACCCGGGCGAAGGCGCACGCAACGCGAGGCATCGCCTCACCTCGCCGGAGTTCTTGGAACGTTACCGCATGATTGTCCGTCCCGACGGCATCCTCAACCTCAAGACCGACAGCCCCATCATGTACGAGTTTACCCTCCACGATGTGATTGAAAAACAAGGACTTCCGTTGCTTTATGCCACCGACGACCTCTATGCGAATGACGACGACCTTGAAGTGAAGACCATCCGCACCTTCTACGAGCAGATGTGGCTCGACAAAGGCTTGACCATCAAGTATATACGTTTTAAGATAAATCCTTGAATCTTGAATTTTGAATCTTAAATCTTGAATTTTAAATCCTAAGAATATGTACACCGACGACCAACGATTTTACATTGCGCATTGCGACAACGGCCCGCTCTACATGGTGGGCAAAATGGCCAACCGCCACGGCTTGATTGCGGGAGCCACCGGCACCGGCAAGACCGTCACCCTGCAAGTGTTGGCCGAGAGCTTCAGCCAAGCGGGCGTACCCTGCTTCATGGCCGACATGAAAGGCGACCTCTCTGGCATCAGCCAAGCCGGAAAGCTGAGCAGCTTCATCGAGAAACGCCTCCCGGAGTTCTTCCCGGTTGAAAACGCCGAGGACGAAGCCAACCCTCAACGCTCAACTTTCGACCCTCAACTTTTCAGCGGCTGCCCCACGCGCTTCTTCGACGTGTTTGGCGAGCAAGGCCATCCGCTGAGGGCGACCATCTCCGAGATGGGACCGCAACTGCTGTCGAGGCTGCTCGGACTCAACGAGACCCAAACCGGCATCCTCAACATCGTCTTCAAGATTGCCGACGACCGCGGCCTGCTCCTCATCGACATGAAAGACCTGCGCCTCATGCTCGACTATGTGGCCAAAAACGCCAAGGAGTTCACCACCACCTACGGCACCATCACCTCGATGAGTGTGGGTGCCATCCAACGTGCGCTGTTGTCATTGGAAGCCGAGGGCGGCGACTTGTTCTTCGGCGAGCCGTCGTTCAACGTGTTCGACTTCCTGCAAACCGAAGGCGGGCGCGGCGTGATGAACGTATTGGCCGCCGACAAGCTCATGCTCAACCCGAAGCTCTATTCCACCTTCCTGCTGTGGCTGCTGAGCGAGCTTTACACCCAGCTGCCCGAAGTCGGTGACCTGCCCTTGCCCAAGCTCATCTTCTTCTTCGACGAGGCCCACATGCTGTTCAAGGACACCTCGAAGGCCTTGGTTGACAAGATCGAGCAGGTCATCCGTTTGGTGCGCTCGAAGGGCGTGGGCGTGTATTTCGTCACCCAAAGCCCCGACGACATCCCGGACGCCATCGCCAGTCAGCTCGGCAACCGCATCCTGCACGGACTGCGGGCCTATACTCCCAAGGAGCAAAAGGCCGTGAAAGCCGCCGCGCAAACCTTCCGCGCCAACCCCAACTTCAACACCGAGGCCGCCATCCTCGAACTCGGCACCGGCGAGGCCTTGGTCTCGTTGCTCGACGAGAAAGGCGCCCCCTGCATCGTGGAACGCGCCAAGATCCTCTTTCCGCTCAGCCAAATCGGGGCCATCACCGACGACCAGCGCAACAGCCTGATTCGCGGCTCGCGGCTCTACGGCATCTACGACAAGAGCTTCGACCGCGAGAGCGCCTACGAAGTCCTCGTCGAGCAGCAAAAACAAGAGGAAAAACGTCTCAAGAAAGAGGCGGAAGAGGAGGAGAAGCGCAAGGCCAAGGAAGCCAAGGAGAAAGAGAAAGCCAAGGCCAAGAAGACGACCACCTCGCGTTCCACCTCAAGGAAAAAGAAATCGACGGGACAGAAGGCTATCGAGAAGACCATCAACACAACCGCGACCACCATCGGGCGCAGCCTCGGCAACCAGATTGTGCGTTCCATCCTTGGAGGCATCTTCAAGAAATAAGACCGGACGGGGCCTTGACGAAGTTCTATTTGTTCAAGGCCTCGGCGCCGCCCACGATGTCGATGAGTTCGTTGGTGATGACGTTCTGACGGGCTTTGTTGTACTGGATGCGCAATTCCTGCGAAAGCTGGTCGGCGTTGTCGCTGGCGATGTGCATGGCCGTCATGCGGGCGCCGTGTTCGGCGGTGTGGGCATCGAGCATGATGGAATAGAATACCGTTCGTATTACTTTGGGAACCAGTTGGTTGATAAAGTCCTCCTTGTTTGGCTCCACGATATAGTCGAAGCTCTGGGCATCGGGAAGCGTGTCGGTCTTCAAAGGCAGAACGACTTCGCGCTGAGGCACTTGTATGCCCGCGTTCTTGAAGTGGTTGAAAAAGATTTCCACGCGGTCAACCTCATGCTCAAGAAACAGTTTGACCATTAGGTCGCTGAGTTCAACGGCGAAGTCGTAGGAAGGTTTGTCGGTCGATGGCTCGTCATAGCGTTGCACGGGGATTTGGAAACGCTTGGCGTAGTCCTTGATTTTTTTGCCCGAAAGAAACACGATAACGTTCTCTTTTCCAAGTGTTTCCGAATATTCATCGTAGGCTTGCTTGAAGAGTTTGCAGACGCTGGAATTATAAACGCCGCACAATCCGCTGCTTGATGAAAAAGCGATGAGGGCCACCTTTTTCACTTCGCGGTTTTCGGCCAAAGGGATGTTGACCGTTTCTTCCAAGGAGCCAAGATAGTTCGACAATGCCTCGCTCAGCTTGCTTTTGTAAGGGACAAAGCCCAATGTGGCAGCTTCGGCTTTCTTCAGCTTGGCCGCCGACACCATCTTCATCGCGCTCGTGATTTTCTGCGTCGAGGCGACGGAGGCGATTCTGGCCCGTATTTCTTTCAGTGATGCCATTTTTTTTAGTTAGGAGTTAGGAGTTAGGAGTTAGGAGTTGGGAGTTGGGAGTTGGGAGTTGGGAGTTGAAACACTTAACACTCCTAACTCCACACTCTTCATTAAACAAAGTGTTCACTCAGCGTTAGCGCCTCTTCCTTCAGCACGGCCTTGATGTCGTCGTCGATCTTGCCGGCTTTCAGTTGCTCCATCGCGTCCTTGTGCTTCACCTCCATGATGTCGAGGAACTGTTTCTCAAACTCAAGCACCTTGTTTTCAGGCACTTTGCTCAATAGGCCGTTGGTGCCGCAGAAGATGCTGGCCACCTGCTTCTCGACGGGCATGGGCGAGTATTGCGGCTGTTTCAGCAGCTCGACGTTCTTGCGGCCCTTGTCGAGGATGGCCAAGGTTGCGGCATCGAGTTCGGCGCCGAACTTCGAGAAGGCCTCCATCTCGCGGAACTGGGCCTGGTCGAGTTTCAGGGTGCCGGCCACCTTCTTCATCGACTTGATCTGGGCATTGCCACCCACACGCGACACCGAGATACCCACGTTGATGGCGGGTCGAATACCCGCGTTGAACAGGTTGGTTTCCAAAAAGATCTGTCCGTCGGTGATGGAGATGACATTGGTCGGGATGTAGGCCGACACGTCGCCTGCCTGCGTCTCGATGATGGGCAATGCGGTGATGCTGCCGCCGCCTTTCACGATGTCTTTCAGGCTGTCGGGCAGGTCGTTCATCTGTCGCGCCACGTCGTCGTTCTTGATGATTTTGGCGGCACGCTCGAGCAGACGGCTGTGGAGGTAGAAGATGTCGCCCGGATAGGCCTCGCGTCCTGGGGGACGGCGCAAGATCAGGGAGACTTCGCGGTAGGCCACGGCCTGTTTCGAGAGGTCGTCGTAGATGACCAAGGCGTGGCGGCCCGTGTCGCGGAAGTACTCGGCGATGGCGCAGCCCGCGTAAGGGGCGTAGAACTGCATGGCGGCGGGGTCGGAAGCCATGGCACTGACCACGATGGTGTAGTCCATTGCGCCGTGTTCTTCAAGGGTTTTCACCAAGTTGGCGACGGTGCTGCCTTTCTGTCCTACGGCAACGTAGATGCAATACACGGGGTCGCCGTTCTTGAAGTTCTCCTTCTGGTTGATGATGGTGTCGATGGCGATGGCGGTCTTTCCCGTCTGGCGGTCGCCGATGATCAGCTCACGTTGTCCGCGTCCGATGGGAATCATCGCGTCGATGGCCTTGAGTCCGGTTTGCAGCGGCTGGTTGACGGGTTGACGGAAGATGACGCCTGGGGCCTTGCGTTCCAAGGGCATCTCGTAGGTCTGGCCTTGGATGGGTCCCTTGCCGTCGATGGGGCGGCCCAAGCCGTCCACCACGCGGCCCAACATGCCTTCGCCCGCCAATACTGAGGCGATGCGTTGGGTGCGTTTCACGGTTTCGCCTTCCTTGATGCCCTCGGTGGGACCGAGCAGCACCACGCCGACGTTGTCTTCCTCAAGGTTGAGCACCACGCCCATCGTGCCGCTCTCGAACTCCACGAGTTCGTTGGATTGCACCCTGTCGAGGCCATAGACGTGCGCCACGCCGTCGCTCACTTGCAGCACCCTGCCCACCTCCTCAAACTGAACCTTGTTGCTCATGTTCTGGAGCTGCATCTGGAGGATGCTCGATATTTCACTTGGTTTGATGTTTGCCATATATGTTGTTTGTTTATTGTTGTCTGTTTGATGTTGTCTTGGGTTCCGACGGATTTGCAATCCGGCGGAGTTGAGGTGGGGATTTCAAATCCCCTTTTCCACGCTGGCGGATTGCAAATCCGCCAGAACTCCTGCTATTGCTTCAATCTATTCTTCAATGCGTTCAGTTGCCCCGCCACGCTGGCGTCCATGCGCGAGTTCTCGATGTCCAAGATGAAGCCTCCGATGAGGCTCGGGTCGATTTTCACTTCCATTTCTGCCTCCGCCCCAAACGTTTGCTTCACGAAGCCCTTGATTTTTTCTATGGTCGCCTCGGGCAGTTCGGTGGCCGTGGTGACGTGCGTGCTCAGGATGTTGTGCTTGGCGCGATACATCTCCATGTATTTCATGGCGATGAGCGGCATCTTGCTCTCGCGTTTCTGGTCAGCCACGAAGGCGATGAACTGCTTCAGGCAGTCGTGCAAAGGCTCTCCGACGGCCATTTCGAGCAGCTTCACCTTCTCCGCCTTGGCCACGATGGGGTCGGACAGCACCTCGTTGAACTGGGCGATGGCCAAGAGGTAGTTGTGCGCAAAGCGGGTCAGTCCTTCATAGACGGCATCCTCGCAATGCTGTCCTTGAGCGGTTTGGAACAACGCCCGCGCATATCTCACCGATAGTTTTCCGTTGTCCATAGCTTATGCCTCGATGCGGGGTTGGTTGTTTTTGAGCAACTGCTCGATGTAGTCGGCTTGCGACGGCTTGTCGCTCAGCTCGCGTTGCAGCAGTTTCTCGGCCATATCGACCGAGAGGGCGATGACCTCGTTCTTGATTTGGGCCATGGCCTCGGCTTGTTCTTTCTCTATTTTCAGCCTTGCGTCGGCCACAATCTTCTCTGCCTCTTGTCGTGCTTGTGTCTTGGCCTCTTCGATGAGCTGGTTCTTCAGCTCCTGGCTTTCCTTCATGATCTTGATTTGCTCGGCTTGTGCCGCGGCCATGGTCTCCTGCCGTTTCTGCTCGATGCCGGCAAGGGCGTTGTTGGCTTCTTCGGCGGCAAGGAGCGACTCTGCGATGTGGCTGTTGCGCTTCTCGACGGCGCCCATGATCATCGGCCAGCCCACCTTGGCGAGGATGGCGAACACGATGAGGAAGGCGACGAGCATCCATATCACCAATCCGCTTTCGGGAAGAAATAGATTCATTATGGTTATTGTTTGATTGTTTAATCGTTGATTGTTTGATTGTTGGCTGGGGACTCGGGACTGCGAGACACGGGACGGCCCTTCGACTGGCTCAGGACCCTTTTGTCTCGTGTCTCGCGTGTCTAAGTCTCGCGTCGCGTCAAGGCTTAGCCGAAAACGGCCAACATGCAGACGACGATGGCGAACAAAGTGGCGCCTTCGATGAGAGCGCCGGCAATGATCATGCCCGACTGGATGCGGCTGGCGGCTTCGGGCTGACGGGCCATGGCTTCCATGGCTGACTGACCGATTTTGCCAATGCCCATGCCGCCTCCGAATACTGCCAAAGCTGCTGCAACGGCGGCAATAGCCGGCACATACGATACTGCTTCAAGGATGATTGATAGTAACATGATGATTAAATTTAGTTGTTGAATTGTTTATTGTTGAATTGTTGAATTGTTTGATTGTTTGTTCGTTTGTTGGGTTGGTACGGCTGCCACAAAGTGACAGCCCTACAGGTTTATTCGTGTTCGGGTTCGTGTTGTGCCATGCCTATAAACAGCGATGACAAGATGGTGAAAACGTATGCCTGAAGATAGGCCACCAGCATCTCCAAGGCCGTCATGAAGATGGTCATGAAGATGGAGACGATGCTCATCACGCCGCCCATGCCTGCGCCATACATTCCGCCGATGATGAAAATCAAGGCCATGAGCACCATGATGATGATGTGGCCGGCGAGGATGTTGGCAAACAGACGCACCATCAAGGCGAAAGGCTTGGTGATGGTCGAGATCAGCTCGATGATGGGCATCAGCGGGATGGCCTTCAGGAAAACGGGCACGTCGGGCCAGAAGATGTCCTTCCAGTAGTGCTTGTTGCCGAAGACGTTCACGAAGAAGTAGGTCAGCAAAGCGAGCACCAAGGTGATGCTGAGGTTGCCCGTCACATTCGCGCTGAACGGGAAGAACGGAATCAGGCCGAACAGGTTGGCGAAGAAGATGAAGAAGAACACCGTCAACAGATAAGGCGCGAATTGCTTCACTTTCTTCTCAGGGATGTTGGGGCGGATGATGTCGTCCAGTACCATATAGGTGAGCCATTCCACAAGTCCTTGATACTTGGTTGGTTTGCCCATCGGGTCTTTCTTGTACATCCTTGCTGCGGGCAGGAAGAAGGCCAACAGGAAGGCGCACACGATGAAGATGCCGAAGGCGTTCTTGGTGAACGAGATGTCGAACGGACGCGACAGGCTGCCGTCGGCTTTCACCTCCACCAACTTGCCCGGATAGTGTTCGGCACGGATGGGTTCGATGAAGAAGCTGGCTCCCTTGTGGCCGAAGGTCTCGCCTTCCTCCAGCTCGCAGACGTGCTTCGACGAGAAGCAGTGCCAGCCGCCGCCCTTGCACTTCACGATGACGGGCAGCCACACGCACACCGGCTTGCCCTTGACTTCCGTGATGTGGAAGCAATACGAGTCGCCCGTGTGCCCGAAGATGAACGACTTGGCGTCGAACTTCTCCTTCTTGGTCTGCTCCCCGTCTTGCGCGAAGCCTTGGCTCGGCGCAAGCGTCAGCATCGCGAGGAAAAGGATGAAAAGGCTATGTCTCAAAACATGTTTCATGCTTTGTTCTCTTTCTCTTTGTTCAGGTTCTTGAAGTAATGGTTGTAAATGCAGGTCTCCGCGACCAATGCGACCAAGTAGGCCGATGCCGTGATGATGATGAACATCCTGTTTCCTTCTTTCACAAACACCAAATAGAGCACAAACACGGCCGCCGTCAGCAGCATCTTGATGCCTTTGTAAACCAACAGCCAAGTGAGCTTGCCGGGGCCAGCCTCCATGTTCTTGACCATCAGGTGGCAATAGAAGGCACCCAATATCATGTAGAGGTTGGGGCCTGCAATCATCCAGTTGTTCCACCACGGCTTGTCGGAGAAGAAGCAGAGCAAGATGCCATCGAGCACGACGCAGATGAGGAGGAAAACGGCCAAATATCTTGTCAACACTTTGTTTTTCATAACTCTACGCAGATGGTCAGTTGGTTGTCGTGGTTCTCGGCGAAACCGCCTTTGATGGCAAACTCCTTGTGTTCGCCTTTGGCGTCGGTGAGGCTGACATTGCCGGCCTCAAGGATGGCGACGATGGCGGCATGGTGCTCAAGCAGGGTGAAAGGCCCCATCGTGCTCGGCACCGTGACTGCCGTGGCCTCGCCCTTAAACAGGGTATCGGTTGGGGAGATGATTTCGACGTTCATACAAGTGATGCTTTTGACATTTGATATGGGTTTACTGCGACAGTGCCTTTTTCCGTCATGGCGGAGGAACATCCGCCATCTCCCATGCACGAAAGAGTCCCTTTTCTGCGCTGGGGATTGCGGGTCAAGCCCGCAATGACGGTTAAAAAGAGTAGTGTCTCGTAAACCATTAATAGAACCATCTCCTTTATTAATTAGCGTTCTTTAAAAGTTCCTCGCCCTTGGCGATGGCATCGTCGATGGTGCCCACAAGGTTGAAGGCGGCCTCGGGATATTGATCGACTTCGCCGTCCATGATCATGTTGAAGCCTCGGATGGTCTCCTCAATCGGCACCATCACGCCCTTCAGGCCGGTGAACTGCTCGGCCACATGGAAGGGCTGCGACAGGAAACGCTGCACGCGGCGGGCGCGGTGGACGACGACCTTGTCCTCTTCCGAAAGCTCTTCCATGCCGAGGATGGCGATGATGTCCTGCAATTCCTTGTTGCGTTGCAGCAGCTGGATGACGCGCTGTGCTGTGTTGTAGTGCTTCTCGCCGATGATGTTGGGGTCGAGGATGCGCGAAGTGGAGTCGAGCGGATCGACGGCGGGGTAGATGCCCAACTCGGCGATCTTGCGGCTCAATACGGTGGTGGCGTCCAAGTGCGAGAAGGTGGTGGCCGGGGCGGGGTCGGTCAGGTCGTCGGCAGGCACATAGATGGCTTGCACCGAGGTGATTGACCCATCCTTGGTCGAGGTGATGCGTTCCTGCATCTGACCCATCTCGGTGGCAAGGGTAGGCTGGTAGCCCACGGCGGAAGGCATACGTCCGAGCAGGGCCGACACCTCCGAGCCGGCTTGCGTGAAGCGGAAGATGTTGTCGATGAAGAGCAGGATGTCGTTTTGGTCGTCGTTGGTGTCGTCGCGGAACGACTCGGCCACGGTGAGGCCTGAGAGGGCCACGCTCACTCGGGCTCCCGGAGGCTCGTTCATCTGGCCGAAGACCAAGGTGGCCTGCGAGGTGGCAAGGGCCTGCTTGTCGATTTTCGAGAGGTCCCAGTCGCCTTCTTCCATCGCCTTGACGAATGCATCGCCGTATTTGATGATGCCCGACTCGATCATCTCGCGGAGCAGGTCGTTGCCCTCGCGGGTGCGCTCGCCCACGCCGGTAAACACCGAGTAGCCGTGGTAGCCTTTGGCGATGTTGTTGATGAGTTCCATGATGAGCACCGTCTTGCCCACGCCGGCGCCGCCGAAGAGTCCGATCTTGCCGCCTTTCAGGTAAGGCTCCAAGAGGTCGATGACCTTAATGCCGGTGAAAAGCACTTCCTTCGAGGTGGCCAAGTCCTCATACTTGGGAGGCTCGCGGTGGATGGGGTATTCCGTGCTGCGGTCTAAGGGCCCTATGCCGTCGATGGCGTCGCCCGTCACGTTGAGCAGGCGGCCTTTGATTTGGTTGCCGACGGGGATGGAGATGGGCTTGCCCGAGAGGGTCACTTCCATGCCGCGCATGAGTCCGTCGGTCGAGTCCATGGCGATGGTGCGCACCGAGTCCTCGCCGATGTGCTGCTGGCATTCGAGGACAAGCCGCTTCCCGTTGGGGCGAACCACTTCCAAGGCATCGTGGATCTTCGGCAGGTCGGCCTCGCCGCCTTCGAAGAAAACGTCAACCACAGGGCCTATGATTTGGGTGATGTGTCCTTTGATTTCTTTTGACATGTCTTATGCGAATATTGTTCTGTTCCTTTGGATGGATTAAGCGGCAAAGTTACCAATTATTGTGTTTCGTTGAGCCGAAATCAACCAAAATGGCGAAAAAAAAACTGAAAGGTCGCAAATCCCGACCGAAAGGTTGGCCAAAGGCTCCCCCTGAACGTGGACGCCGGAAAATGGACGCGAAAGGATGTGCCGTTTTTATTGGCAATTGGTTGAAAAATAGTGCGATTATAATGAAAATGTAATGCGATTCTTGTTTTTTTGGGTTATTTTTGCCTCAAAATTGAAAAGGAAGAGAAAATGGAAAACGAAAAGAAAACGGAAAACTCGAAGCGCGTACAGACCTCGTTTCTCAACGCTGCGGAGAAGAAAGCCTTGGTGTGGATGGCCAAGCGGTTGCCACGTTGGACCGATTCCGACCAACTGACCTTTATCGGCTTTTTGGGTGCCGTCGTCATCGCCTTGGGTTTCATCTTGGCCAATTACAATGTCAACTTCTTGTGGCTCAGTATCTTGGGTTTCGTCGTCAACTGGTATGGCGACTCGCTTGACGGCACCCTCGCCCGCGTGCGCGACGAGCAACGGCCCGTCTATGGCTTCTACATCGACCACACGATGGACGCCATCAACGAAACCTTGATGTTCATGGGCGCGGGCCTGTCGCCTTTCATGCGCTTCGACCTGTCGTGCGTGCTCCTCGTGGTCTATCTCATGCTGACCCTCAACGTGGCCATGAACGCCCACCTGAAAGGCGAGTTCAGGCTGACCTACGCCAAATTAGGGCCTACCGAGTTTCGCCTCATCTGCATCATAGCGTGCCTATTATTAATAGGTGTAAAGCCGCTGAGGGAGTTTTCCACGGCGCTCCCTTCGACCGTGGGAATGCTTGAACTGCGCATCCTCGACGTCATCGGATTGGTCATTTTGCTCGCTTTGGTGGTGATTTATTTCGTGACCATTGCGCAAGACGCACGCTATTATGCGAAAATCGACCCGAAGCATAAGAATGATTAATGCCAAGGAATTGATATTGAAGCGTCTGCCGAAGTATTTCTTGGGCAATCTGACAGGAACCGCAGTGGATACGCTCGTGCTGTGGGTATTCTCGCACTTCGTGTTCCACAGGTATTTCGGGCAGGTCATCTTGTCGCCTTTCATCTCGTTTGAGTGCGCCGTGTTCGTCAACTTCCTCATGTGTTACAACATCACATGGAAAGACCGCATCACGGCAAAGACGGTCGGGACGTTTTTCCGCCATTATGGGGCCTACAACGCCTCGTGCACCGGCGGTTTCTTCATCAAGATGGGGGCGCTGATCCTTATCCAGCATCTGAGCCATTGGGACGTGGTGATATGCAACTTGTTGGCTTTGTGCTTTTCAGGCACTTTCAACTTCTTGATGAACGAGTTCGTGGTTTTCAAAAAAAGGAAGGAAATAAGTCATGGCGTTGATTACAATGGATGAAATCGAGGCTTTGTCGCCGGTGTTCAAGGGCGAGAAAGGCCACAAGTTGGCCAACAGGCTGCTGCGCTTGACGGGCATCGACAAGTTGGCCGAACGCTATGAGCGACACGAGGACCTTTCGGGACCTGAGTTCGTGGAGGCTTTCCTGACCGACCTCGGCGTGAACTACGAGGTGGGCGGGTTGGAACATCTGGCGCAACTTGCCGACGGGCCTTTCGTCACCGTCAGCAACCACCCTTACGGAGGCCTCGACGGACTCATCCTCATCGACCTCGTGGGGCATTTCCGCGACGACTACAAGGTGATGGCCAACCAGTTCCTCACCTTGGTGAAGACCATCAAGGACAACTTCATCAGCGTCATTCCCAACACCGACGAGGCAGTCAAGGCGACCAAGGAAAGCATCGCGGGCGTGCGCAAGTCGCTGGCCCACCTGAAGGACGGCCATCCTTTGGGGATTTTTCCCGCCGGTGCCGTCTCCGATTTCCATTTCCGCGACTTCCGTGTCTATGACCGCGAGTGGCAGGATTCGGCCATCCGCCTGATACAGAAGCTGAAAGTGCCGGTGCTGCCCATCCGTTTCTTCGACCGCAACTCCAACTTCTTCTATTATTTGGGCCTCATCAGTTGGAAGGTGCGCACCATCCGCCTGCCGCGCGAAGTGCTCAACAAGACGGGGAAGAAAGTCCGCATCGGCATCGGGCCGGTCATTTCCGTCGAGGAGCAAGGAGAACACGCACACACGGGCGACCTTGGCCAAATGCTGCGTAAATCGGTGTACGACATGAAGCCGCCCAGCCTGCTGCAGGCTCGCAGCACGATAAATTTCGATTATTTGGATTCTTGGATTTCATAAAACCGTATTTTTGCACGATGATTCAGATTAAAGAAGTTACGACGAAAAAGGAGTTGAAGGCATTTGTCCATTTCCCGAATGCGCTTTATAAAGACAACCCTTATTACGTCCCGCAAATCGAGTCGATGGACCGCGACACCTTGACTCCTGAGAAGAATCATGCCTTTGAGGTTTGCGAAGGCAAATATTGGTTGGCCTACGACGAGAATGGCGAGGTTGTCGGTCGCGTGGCGGGCATCATCAACGGCAAGTACAACGAGAAGACCGCCGAGAAGACCTGCCGCTTCGGTTGGATCGACTTCATCGACGACAAGGCGGTGTCGAAAGCCTTGATGGATGCCGTCGAGCGATACGCCAAGGAGAAAGGCATGGAAGTGATGAACGGCCCGATGGGTTTCTTGGAGTTTGACGCGGCGGGTGTCCTCGTTGAGGGTTTCGACCAATTGCCCACGGCTTACGGGAAATACAACGCCCCTTATTACGAAGAGCACATGACAGCCTTGGGCTATGCCAAGGACGTGGATTTCGTGGAATATCTCATCAAGGTGCCGGAGGTCATCCCTGAGCGTTATGCCCGCATGGCCGAGTTGGTCTCCGTCAAGAACAGCCTGCACCAAGCCACGTTGCACAAGCGTTCCGACATAGAGCCTTACCTCGACGGCGTGTTCCGTTGCCTCAACTCGGCCTATGCGAAGCTGCACGGCTTTTCGGAACTTTCGCCCGGACAGTGCGACGACCTCAAGAAGCAGTTCCTGACCAACATCAACGTCGATTACGTGTCCATCGTCCTCGACCCCGACGACCAGGTGATTGGCTTCGGAGTGGCCCTGCCATCGCTCTCCAAGGCCATGCAAAAGGCCAAAGGAAGCCTGTTCCCCTTCGGCTGGTATCACATGCTGAAAGCCTTCAGGAAGAACGACACCATCGACCTGCTGCTCATCGCCGTCGATGAGAAATACAAGAACAAGGGATTGAACGCCATGATTTTCGACAAGTTTGCCCAAGGCATCACCAAAAACGGCATCAAATACATCGAATCGACACGCGAACTCGAAGACAACACGAGCGTGCAGAACCTGTGGCATTATTTGGAACATACTTTGACAAAACGAGCGAGAACTTACAAAAAGGAATTGGAATGAAAACGAACTTATTGAAACAAAACTGCGCAAAATATACCGCCCCTCAAATAGCTCAGGCCAAGGGAATCTATCCGTATTACAAACCTATTGAGTCTGAGCAAAGTACGGTGGTGAAAATCAAAGGCAAGGACGTGCTGATGTTCGGCTCGAACAGCTATCTCGGCCTCTCCAACGACCCTCGGCTGAAGGAAGCCGCCATCGAAGCGGTCAGGAAATACGGCACAAGCTGCTCAGGCTCAAGGTTCTTGAACGGCACACTCGACATCCATGTCGAGTTGGAGGAGAAATTGGCCAAATTGGTGGGCAAGGAAGCCGCCGTGAGTTTCAGCACGGGGTTCCAAGTCAACTTGGGCGTGGTGTCGGCGCTTTGCGGGCGCAACGACTACCTATTGCTCGACAGCCTCGACCATGCCTCCATCATCGAAGGCAGCCGCCTCTCGTTCGGCAAGGTGTGGAAATACAACCACAACGACATGGACCAGTTGGAGGCCAAGCTGAAGCTCTGCAAGCCCGATGCGGTGAAACTGATCGTGGCCGACGGCATCTTCTCGATGGAAGGCGACATCGTGCCGCTGCCACAAATGGTCGATCTGGCTGAAAAATACAACGCCGACATCATGATTGACGACGCCCACGCCTTGGGTGTCATCGGGCGGCAAGGCCGCGGCACCGCCGACCATTTCGGGCTGACCGACAAGGTGGACCTCATCATGGGCACCTTCAGCAAGTCGTTTGGCTCGCTCGGCGGCTTCATCGCCGCCGACTTCGACGTCATCAACTTCCTGAAACACAACGCCCGCTCGCTGATTTTTAGCGCGAGTATGCCGCCAGCGAATGTGGCTTCGGTGAGCAAAGCCATCGACATCATGCTCAGCGAACCTGAAAGGATACAACACCTTTGGGACGTGAGCGACTATGCCCGCAAGCAGTTCCAAGACCGAGGCTTCGACACGGGTCACAGCTGCACGCCCATCATCCCGCTTTTGGTGCGCAACTCGGAGAAGGCTTTCTGGCTGTGCAACAGGCTGTTGGACGACGGCGTTTTCGTCACGCCCGTCATCGCGCCCGCCGTGCCCGAAGAGGACGTGATGATTCGTTTCGCGCTCATGGCGACGCACACCTTCGAGCAGGTGGATGTGGCGGTGGAGAAAATCACGAAGGCGTTTAAGGAAATAGGTGTGATTTAAATGGATAAGGATGCTCGACTCTTAAACGTCATTGCGGGCTTGAACCGCAATCTCCTGAACGAAAGAGAATCGTCTTCGTGTTCAGGAGATGGCGGATGCTTCTCCGCCATGACGGTCAAAAGTGCTGAGGTTTTCGTTCCCCGTCTGCTGTCAAATTATCTATGATTGTCTTTATCACCGGCATATCATCGGGCTTCGGCCACGAAACGGCGCGACTGCTTGCGCAGGAAGGCCACACCGTTTATGGCACGGTGCGCCGCGAGGTGGAGCCGTTGCCCAAGGTGAACTATCTTCAACTCGACGTGCGCGACCGCGAGGCCGTCAGCGATGCGGTAAGGCAAGTCGTTGAAAAAGAAGGCCGTATCGATGTGCTGGTCAACAATGCCGGCATGGGCATTGGAGGCCCGTTGGAGTTTGCCACCGAGGAGGAAATCCGCTTGCAGATGGACACCAACTTCATGGGTTTGGTGCATTGCGCAGATGCCGTGTTGCCCTATATGCGTCGGCAGAAGAGCGGCAAAATCATCGCACTGAGCAGCATCGGTGGCCTGATGGGACTGCCGTTCCAAGGCTTCTATTCCGCCAGCAAGTTCGCCATCGAGGGCTATTGCGAGGCTTTGCGCTTGGAGACGAAATCGTTTGGAATCAAGGTGGTCGTTATTCGTCCCGGCGACTTCGCCACGGGCTTCACGGGCAGCCGAAAAAAAGTGGCCGACGAAGTCGCGATAGAAGCCTATCCCATCTACCAAACCGCCATCGACAAGGTGGAACACGACGAAAACGGCGGCTTGAAGCCCACAGTCTTGGCCCGAAAAATCAGCAGAATCATCAGGAAAAAGAATCCGCGCCACGGCTATGTGGTGGCTTCGTTGGAACAAAAGCTCTCGGTGTTTTTGAAGCGGATTTTGCCGGCGAAGTGGTTTGCGCGGATTTTGGGTTCGTATTATCGGGTGTGACGTTTGCATGTTTTTCCTAAAAAGGATTGACTTTGTAAAAGATTTGCTACTTTTGCAAACCAATAAACTTCCGATAATACATCTTATCAGCATGACTCCAGAAGAGAAAGCAAGAGTGAAAATAGACCAGTTGTTTGAAGACGCTGGTTGGAAAGTGGTAGACAGGGATTTCTATACTCCCACTCTTACGGCGGCAGCTATACGTGAAGGCCTGTTGGAAGGCAATCGGGAGGCTGACTACTTTTTGTTCATCAACGGCATGGCAGTTGGTGTACTTGAAGCAAAACGTAAAGAGGTTGATGTGACTAATAATATGGTTTGTGAACAAGCCGCCATCTACGCCCGTGGTGTGCCGGAATGCTATAAGGCATATTCTCGCCCTTTGCCAATCATATACCAGTCCAATGGTGAAAAGACGTTTTTCCGAGATTTCCGCGATGAAGACGCAGACCTCATAGAGATGAACCGAATCCATACGCCAAAGGAGATTGTAAAGATGTTGGGGATAGAGAATCCATACGCAGGTTTGCCCACTCTGAAAAAGAAAGGGTTGCGGGATTGCCAATATGAGGCCATAACGGAATTGGAGAACAGCTTTCGTGCCGGACAGAAAAAAGCATTGATAGTGTTGGCAACAGGAGCAGGAAAGACATACACGGCTTGTTTGGCAGCCTACCGCCTCTTGGCTTTCACGCCGATGAAGCGCATCCTCTTCTTAGTTGACCGAAACAACCTCGGAAAGCAGGCAGAAGGAGAGTTCGGAATGTTCCGCCTGACGGAGAATGGCGACCCCTTCAATACCATCTATGTGGTTAACCGACTGAAATCAGCAAAGGTTCCATCCGACAGCAACGTGGTTATCTCTACCATTCAACGCCTGTTTTCTCTGCTTACCGGGCAGGAAATCGTTGACAACGATGACGATGATGAAGATACCACTACGAGCGAAGTACAGTTGACTGGTAATATGACACTGCCATCGGATTTCTTCGACCTCATTATCATTGACGAATGCCACCGCTCCATCTATGGCAACTGGAGAAAGGTGTTGGAATACTTCAATACGGCTAAATTGATAGGCTTGACGGCAACGCCGGTTCCTGAAACAAAGGCGTTTTTCAATAACAATATCGTTGTAAACTATACTCTTGAACAGTCCATTGTGGACGGTGTGAACGTGGATGCCCGAATCTATCGTATCAAGACCGAAGCGACTGAAAACGGCGGTGCTATCCTTAAAGGCGACAAGTTGAAGCGGGAAACTCGATACACAGGTAAGGTTGAGACGGTGCGCAACGAGGAAACCAAGAACTATACCAAGGAGGAGCTGAACCGCAGCGTCATCAATCCGGCTCAAATAAAACTCGTGCTTGAAACATACCGCGATGCTGTCTATACAGAAATGTTCACCGACCCGCAGCGTGAACCCAACATGGACTATCTGCCCAAGACGCTCATCTTTGCCTTGAACGAGATTCATGCAAACAATATCGTGCGTATCGCCAAAGAGGTGTTTGGGCGGACGGATGACAAGTTTGTGCAGAAGATAACCTATTCCGCAGGCGACAGCAATGAGTTGATACGCCAGTTCCGTAACGATAAGGAGTTCCGAATTGCTGTCACTTGTACGCTTGTTGCAACAGGTACAGACGTGAAGCCACTTGAAGTGCTGTTATTCATGCGCGACGTGGCTTCCGAACCGCTGTATATCCAGATGAAAGGTCGTGGTGTTCGCACAATTGGCGACGACCAGTTGCGTAATGTCACACCCAATGCCTTCAGCAAGGATTGCTTCTTCCTTGTGGATGCTGTTGGGGTTACGGAAAGTCAGAAGACAATCACGAGCCCTGGCGATGGTGAACCTGTTCAAACTATCACACTCAAAAGACTGCTGGAACTGTTGACGCATGGCAACGTCAACGATGACTATTTGCGTTTGATTGCTGCCAAACTTGCCCGAATCTACAACAAGTGTACGGACAAGCAACGCGAAGAATTCCAAAGGTTAGCATATAGTGGGATGCAGGAAATCTCCGTTGCCATCTTTGACGCTTTCGAGAAGAATACTCTACCTCCTTACGAAAGCATCGACGAGCCAAATCTTGAACGAAAGGCATTGGTGGCACCGTTGACTCATCATCCAGAGGCACGCCAATACCTGCTCATTCTTGCTGCTGGCTTCATTGAGACATTGATGCCGGGAGAAGACCAACTTATCTCCAAGGGCTTCTCCGAAGAGGAAGCCAAGGAAGTGATATCGGCATTCGAACAATATTGCGACGAGCATCAAGACGAGATAGAAGCACTGCGTATGATCTACAACAACGAAGGAGAGCCATTGACCTATGCCACGCTGAAGGATTTGGAGAATAAGCTGAAATTAGCGAACAACAAGTTCCAGACTTCGCGTCTGTGGAATTGCTACACTATCGTCAATCCGCAATCTGTCAAGAAACATGGCACCAAGGAGGAGAAGGAAGCTCTGACGAATATCATCCAGTTGGTTCGGTTTGCCAACCATCAGATTGAGACTTTGGAAAGCCTGTACCCCTCAGCACAGCAGCGCTTCAATCTTTGGTATGGACAGGTTCAGCGTACAGTGACGGAATCGCAGATAACCATCATCCGTCAGATTGTGGACTACATCGCTTCAAACGGCGCTTGCACCATCAAGGATATCATCGACGACGACAAGACACGGGCGGCTCAACTCATCAAAGCCTTTGGCGGCAAGTCACAGGCGGATGAAGCCCTTGTTTCCTTGTCGAAGTTCTTATTATACAGAAAAACAGCATAACATAATATGGCAACAAATAAAGAGACATCACTCACCAAGAAAGTGTGGACGCTGGCCACCACCCTCTCTGGGCAAGGCATCGGCTTCACAGACTATATCACACAACTTACCTACCTTCTATTCCTGAAGATGGACGATGAAAACGTAGAGACTTTTGGCGAAGACTCTGCCATTCCAGAAGGCTATCGTTGGAAAGACCTCATTGAACTGGACGGTCTTGACCTTATCAACCAGTATGAAGAGACGCTGAAGAAACTGTCAGAAGAAGAAAACCTGATAGGCACCATCTTCGTGAAAGCCCAGAACAAAATTGACAAGCCTGTCTATCTTCGCAAGGTCATCACGCTGATTGACGAAGAGCAATGGTTGGTAATGGATGGCGATGTCAAAGGTGCCATCTACGAAAGCATCCTTGAAAAGAACGGTCAGGACAAAAAGAGTGGTGCGGGCCAGTACTTCACGCCACGTTCCCTGATTTCTGCAATGGTGGATGTCACCCGTCCGCAGATTGGTGAAACGGTCTGCGACCCCGCCTGTGGTACAGGTGGATTCCTCTTGGCTGCATACGACTACATGAAGAACCAGTCGCAGGACAAAGCCAAGCGTGACTTTCTGCGTGAGAAAGCCCTTACAGGCTATGACAACACTGCCCTTGTAGTGACTTTGGCATCCATGAATCTATACCTACATGGTATTGGTACTGACCGCAGCCCGATTCTCTGTGAAGACTCCTTGGAGAAACAGCCGCAGAAGCTCGTTGATGTCATCCTTGCCAATCCACCATTTGGCACTCGTCCCGCAGGCAGTGTGGATATTGACCGTCCCGACTTCTATGTTGAGACGAAGAACAACCAGCTCAATTTCCTCCAGCATATCATGGTCATGCTGAAGAACAATGGTCGTGCTGCTGTGGTCCTTCCCGATAATGTACTCTTTGAAGGTGGAGCCTGTGAGACCATCCGTAAGGAAATGCTGAAGAACTTCAACTTGCACACTATCCTTCGCCTTCCTACAGGAATCTTCTATGCCCAAGGCGTGAAAGCCAATGTACTCTTCTTTAAGAAAGGAGAGCCGACCAAGGATGTCTGGTTCTACGACTACCGCACAGGTATCAAACACACACTTGCGACTAAGCCCATGATGCGCCACCATTTGGATGACTTCGTGGCTTGCTATCATGCAGAGGACATTAGTCTGCGCAAAGAGACCTACAGCGAGGAGAACCCCAATGGCCGTTGGCGCAAATACCCTGTTTCTGAACTGCTGAAGCGCGACAAGACCAGCCTTGATATTTCCTGGATCAAGCAGACCAACGACGATGATGACATTACATTGGCGGAATTGATGCAGACCATTCAGCAGAAAAGCGACAATATCAGCAAGGCCGTGGCAAAGTTGCAAGAGTTGATGTCAAATATCAAGGAGGATTAAGCATGAATGATATACAGTTGAGGGAAGATGCTCTTTTTGAGCGCATATCCGCATTGATAGACCTTGCTCGCAAAAGGGTTAAGACCGCCATTGACACAACAATGGTTTACACCTATTATGGTGTTGGACATTATATTGTTGAGGATGAACAGCAAGGAGAGCAACGTGCTCAATATGGTCAGGCCGTTTTGAAGAATCTGTCAGCCAGACTGACTGATAAATATGGAGATGGATGGAGCCTTCCACATCTCAAAAACATTCGGCAGTTTTACCTTACTTATTCAAAAAGGCTAAACAGTGTTTACCCAATTGAGTCCACAAAAGCTATACAGCGTGTAGCCATTTCTCCAGAATTTGTCCACAATGCAGACGAATTTGAAAATGACAATCCTTCTCCTGTGATTTCCGAAACACCGTCTCGGAAATCTGAGAACGTTCAGTCTTTCACGCTCTCTTGGTCCCATTATCTGGTACTTATGCGCATCAAGAATGATGATGAACGTCGTTTCTACGAGATTGAATGTCAGAAACAAGACTGGAGTGTGCGACAATTGAAGCGCGAATATGGTGCAAGTCTCTATGAACGTTTGGCTTTAAGTCGTGATAAAGAGGAAGTCATGCGTCTATCGCAGGAAGGACAAACGGTAGAAAAACCAAAAGACATCATAAAAGACCCTCTTACGTTAGAGTTCCTTGGCCTGAAACGTGATAGCAGTTTCAGTGAATCAAGTATGGAATCCGCGATCATCAGCAAACTCCAGGATTTCCTGCTTGAAATGGGAAAGGGATTCTTGTTCGAGGCAAGACAGAAGAAGTTCACCTTCAACGAAAGGCACTTCTATGTGGACTTAGTGCTATATAATCGCTTGCTTCAATGCTATGTCCTTGTGGACTTAAAGGCAGGTGACCTATCGCACCAAGACCTTGGTCAGATGCAAATGTATGTCAACTATTATGACCGACATGTTTAAGAGGCATTTGAAAAACCAACAATTGGCATCCTCCTATGTAAGGACAAAGACGATGCTCTTGTGGAATTGACGTTGCCAGAAGATGCCAATGTTTACGCTACGTCATACGAACTGTGTATTCCGGATAAAGCCACCCTTCAGTCAAAGGTGAAACAATGGATTCTAGAGTATGAAGAAAGCAAGGAGGATTGATATGGACACAAAGAAACTACGCCAAAAGATACTCGTACGCCCCATTATGGGAAAGGGAATTAGGTATAAACACAATAACGCTTTAGTAAATTATGGAAATGCTTATCAAACAAATAAAAGACAATAAAATGGGGCTGTCAGTTGCAGTAGAGAAAATGCGCTCGAAAATTCTCGACCTCGCTATTCATGGCATGCTTGTACCACAAGACCCTAATGACGAGCCAGCCATAGAACTTTTAAAGCGCATCAATCCCAAGTTTACTCCTTGTGATAACGCGCATTACCCGTTTGATGTCCCAAACAACTGGGAATGGACAAATCTGGGTGAAATTACCAATTATGGTAACTGTGAAAATGTAGATGTTAATGATATACCCAAAGAAGGATGGGTATTGGAACTAGAGGATTTAGAAAAGGATTCTGCAAAAATCATCCAACGGCATTCCAAAGATGAACGTGACATAAAAGGGGTACGACATGCTTTCCATAAAGGCGATGTGCTTTATTCGAAGCTAAGAACTTATCTGAATAAAGTTATGGTGGCACCCGAAGATGGTTTTTGCACAACAGAAATAATACCCGTAACATGCATGCCATTTATTCAACCAGAGTATCTAAATCATGTGCTTCGTTCAAAATATTTCGTTGACTATACAATTCAATGTGGATATGGCGTTAAAATGCCGCGATTAAGTACAACCGATGCCCGTAATGGTCAAATACCATTGCCGCCACATAACGAGCAACAACGCATCGTTGCCAAAATTGAAGAACTCTTTGCGGTTCTTGATGAAATACAGAAATTTATAGAGGCTTAACCCCTATGGATTTCCCTTCTTACCATTTCCCATAATGGGGCTTATGTATCGGAAACAAGTCTGCCACAAATATTGGTTTTCGATTTGCGAAAGATTTGTTTCTCCATAAAACCAACTGAAATTCATTGATTTTTTGCTCTCTTTCGGTGAGTATCGCAAAATTTTCCGCTTTTCTTTTCGTTTTGCGTTTTGAAATTGCTATTTTTGCAACCCAATCTTTTGGCAACAAGTAAAACGAAATTATATGCAAGACAAACTTCAAGAACTGACCGACAGGCTGTATAACGAAGGCCTCTCGAAAGGAAAACACGACGGCGAGGAATTGGTGCAGAAGGCACAGGCCGAGGCCGACCGCATTGTGGCCGACGCCAAGACGGAAGCGCAACGCATCATCGCCCAAGCCAACAAGGAAGCCGACGAGCTGAAGACCAAGGTGGCCGCCGACGTGAAGATGGCCGCCACGCAAAGCATCGCCGTGACGAAACAAGAGATCGAAAAAATGGTGGTCACGAAGGCCGCCGAGCAAGGCGTGAAAGCCAACTTGGACAACGCCGACTTCGTGAAGGAGCTGATAACCAATGTGGTGAAGGCCTTCAACCCAGAGAACGCCTCGCCCGTGGCATTGGATTTGATCCTGCCCGAGTCGCTGAAAGCCGAGGTGGAGCCTTTCGTGAAGAACGAAATCGCCAACCAGTTCAAGGGCGAGCTGAAAGTGGACTATTCCAAGAAGATGAACGGCGGCTTCAAGGTCGCGCCCAAGGACGGCGGCTATGTGCTCAACTTCACCGACGAGGAGTTCAACCAACTCATCGCCAACTACTTGCGTCCCGCCACCAAGAAAATCCTGTTCGGCTGATGGAGAACTATGTCTATATCGTGGCCGGCCTGCCGGAACTGACTTCGGGCTTCGAGAGTTCGGGCTTCGACTATGCCGCCACCAAGGAGTCCATCATGGAGCTGCTCTCCGAGAAAGACCGGCAGTTGGTCGAACTCATGGAGGAGGGCTTCGACGAGAACACCTTGGGTGCCGACTTTTACGCCAAGGCCGCCGAGAGCAAGAACCGCTTCATCCGCGAGTACTTTGACTTCGACGGTCGCCTTCGCAACATGAAGGTGAACTACTTGGCCAAGCGCCTCGGCAAGGAGAGCGACCCTTATTTGGTGAACTTCGAGGAGGCCGACTTCGAGGAGGAGAAGCAAATCCACGACATCCTCGAAAACGCCGACTTCGTGGAGCGCGAGCAGAAGATGGACGAGCTGAAATGGGAGAAAGCCTCCGACATCGCCCGCATGGACTACTTCAACATGAACGCCATCCTCGCTTTCTTGGTGAAGGCCAAGACGGTGCAACGCTGGGCCGAGCTCGACAAGGAGAAAGGGGAGGAGATGTTTCGCAAGTTGGTGAAGGAAATCAGAGGGACGAATGAACATTTGGACTTGAGCGGAGGAGGAGGGAAAATGTGACCAAAAAAGGTTATAAATAACAAATATAACTAAAAAAGGTTATAAATGGCGAATATAACCAAAAAAGGCTATAATTTATAAATATAGTCAAAAAAGGCTATAAAACAAGAAGTTCTAAACCTTACAATTATAAGTCATAGGCATTATAAATTAATGAAAGGATAAAGTAAATGCTCAGAGCAACAATTTCGGCTGACATCGTTTCTTCTACCTTGCTAAGCGTGGAGGAGCTGATGCTTTTACAATCGGAGATTCGCCAGTTCCTTGCTGAACTTTCCGAAAAGTCAGACGGCAAAAACTGGGGTCGATTGTTCAAAGGCGATTCGGTCGAGATTTTCTTGTTTGATCCACACGATGCACTTCGGGTTGCGTTGCTTTTGAAGGCATTGGTGAAGAAGACTTTTTTGTGGAAGAAAGATGCCAATTCTAGACGTGAATTGTTCCGAAGATATGGCGTAAGATTGGCTATAGGTGTAGGTGAAATGCGTGCTGCCGACCAAGAGCAAGATGTATTAGATGGAGAGGCAATATATTACTCTGGTAGATTACTTGAACAGGCTGCAAAGGATAAGTTGATTGCCAAACAAAGTATGTTTTTTGGATGCAATAATCCGATACTTGCAGAGCAAGTGGATGTGATATTGGCTTTGCTTGACTCTTTAATGAAGGATGCGACATCACGACAAAGTGAGATACTTTATTATAAGTTGAGAGGTTGGAATGAAGAAAGAATTGCAAATAATCTGCAAGTAAAGCAACCTGTTGTAAATCGGCACAGCAATTCTGTTGGATGGAGAGCCATCGAATCTGCCGTGAACTATTTTGAAAAACTCGACTTCGAACAATGATGTGCAAACTCCTCATATTGCAGCTTTTGGCGCACTCGGTCAGCGACTTCTACTTGCAGACGGAGAAATCCTGCAAGAGCAAGGCCGACAATGCGTTCAAGTCGAGGCATTTGTATATCCATGTGTTGATTACCTTTGCTTGCGCTTGGCTGTTCTCCATGAGTTTGGGCTATTGGTGGGCGGCATTGCTGATTGCGGTGTTGCATCTTGTCATAGATGGCCTGAAATCGATTTGCAAAGACTTGAAAGGTGCGTTCTTCATCGACCAGTTGCTTCATTTGCTCGTTATCGTTGCGGCTGTGATGTTATATAATAAGGTAAGCGCGATTGCGTTGCCAACTTGGTTGCCCGAAACTAGGGTGCTGCTGTGGGTCGTGGCTTTCATGTTCTGCTTGCGACCGGCCAATTTCTTCATCCAGAACATCTTCAAGGAGGCCAACATCTCCATCCCCGATGGCGGCAAGGAAGATAATTTGCCCAACGCAGGCCATGTCATCGGCAATGTGGAAAGGATGCTGACCTTGGTTTTCGTGATGTTGGGGCAATATGAAGCGATTGGCTTTCTGTTGGCCGCCAAGTCGCTACTGCGGTTCAGGGAAACCGATACGGTGAAATCTGAATACGTGCTGGTCGGAACGTTGCTGAGTTTTGGAATGGCGATTTTGGTGGGAGTTGCGGCCAATTATTTAATAGAATTGAACGTAATCAATTGATCCATAAAATCTTAAATCTTAAATCTTAAATATTAAATTTTAAATCTTGAATTTTGAATCTTAAATCATGAATACTACAGGAAAAGTTACAGGAATCATTGCAAACCTTGTCACTGTGGAGGTGGACGGCCCTGTGGCACAGAATGAGATCTGCTTCATCGACTTGGCGGGCGTCAAGCTGATGGCGGAGGTCATCAAGGTGAACGGGAACAAAGCCTCGGTGCAGGTGTATGAAAGCACCCGTGGACTCCAAATCGGCGACAAGGTGGAATTCCAAGGCTACATGCTTGAGGTGACCTTGGGTCCGGGTCTGCTTTCGAGCAACTTCGACGGCCTGCAAAACAACCTTGCCACTATGGAAGGCGTGTTTCTGCAAAGAGGTGAATACACCAAGCCGTTGGACGAGAACAAGTTATGGGACTTCACGCCTATCGCCAAGGCGGGCGACCAAGTGGTTGCCGCCGACTGGCTCGGCGAAGTCAAAGAGGGCTGGCTGCCCCACAAAATCATGGTGCCCTTCAATTTCCAAGGGACTTACACCGTGAAGCAAGTGGCCGCTGCGGGACAGTACAAGATCACCGACACCATCGCCACGCTGACCAACGCCGAAGGCGAAGACATTGCGGTGACGATGACGCAGAAATGGCCCGTCAAGGTGGCTGTGGGCGGCTATGTCGAGAAACCGCGTCCCTTCAAGGTGATGGAGACGGGCGTGCGTTGCATCGACACGCTCAACCCCATCGCCGAGGGCGGCACGGGCTTCATCCCGGGGCCTTTCGGCTGCGGCAAGACGGTGCTGCAACACGCCTTGGCCGAGCAAGCCGACGCCGACGTCATCATCATGGCGGCCTGCGGCGAGCGTGCCAACGAGGTGGTGGAGATCTTCACCGAGTTCCCCGAACTGAAGGACAAACACACGGGGCGCAGCCTGATGGAACGCACCATCATCATCTGCAACACGTCAAACATGCCCGTCGCGGCGCGTGAGGCTTCGGTCTATACCGCCATGACCCTCGGCGAATATTACCGCGCCATGGGCATGAAGGTGCTGCTGCTGGCCGACTCCACCTCGCGCTGGGCACAGGCCTTGCGTGAGATGAGTAACCGCTTGGAGGAGCTGCCCGGTCAGGATGGCTTCCCTGTTGACCTTTCGGCCATCATCTCCAACTTCTACGCCCGCGCCGGCTTCGTCAAGCTGAACAACGGCGCCACGGGTTCCATCACCTTCATCGGAACGGTGTCGCCCGCCGGCGGTAACCTCAAAGAACCCGTCACCGAGTCCACCAAGAAGGCGGCCCGTTGCTTCTACGGCCTCTCGCAGAACCGCGCCGACAAGAAACGTTATCCCGCCGTCGATCCCGTCGATTCCTACTCGAAATACCTCGAATACCCCGAAATCATCGAGTATCTTGACGAGAAGATCGAAAAAGGCTGGGTGGATAAGGTCACCAAGACCAAATACATCATCCGTCGCGGCAAGGACGCCTACGAGCAAATCAACATCTTGGGCGACGACGGCGTGCCGATGTCGTACCACGAGCAGTATTGGAAGTCGGAACTCGTTGACTTCGTGATCCTTCAGCAGGACGCTTTCGACGACATCGACGGCTCAACGCCCTTGGAACGCCAGAAGTTCATGCTCGACCTCGTGCTCGACATCTGCGATCGCAGCTTCAAGTTCGACAACTTCGAGGAATGTACCACCTACTTCAAGGGCCTGATCAACATCTGCCGCCAGATGAACTACTCGGAATACCAGTCGGAAAACTTTGAAAAATATCTTGGACAGTTAAAGGAGGAACTGAAACATGAGTGAGAAAGCCTTTCAACGCATCTATACGAAGCTGACCGCCATCACCAAGGCCACCGTGACCCTTGAGGCACAAGGCGTGGCCAACGACGAACTCGCTTTGGTGGCAGGCCGCTTGGCCCAAGTGGTGAAAATCAAGGACAAAAGCGTCACCTTGCAGGTGTTTGGCGGCACCGAGGACATCCCGACCAACGCCGAGGTGACCTTCTTCGGCGAACCGCCCTCACTGAACGTGAGCGACGACCTCGCCGGACGTTTCTTTAACGCCTATGGCGAGCCCATCGACGGCGGTCCGGCAGTGGAAGGCGAGAAACGCCAGATCGGCGGCCCTTCCGTGAACCCCTTCAAACGTCGCCAGCCTTCGCAGCTGATTCCGACGGGTATCGCCGGCATCGACTTGAACAACACCTTGGTCTCAGGCCAGAAGATCCCGTTCTTCGCCGACCCCGACCAGCCTTACAACCAAGTGATGAGCATGGTGGCTCTCCGCGCCGATGTGGACAAGATCATCCTCGGCGGCATGGGCCTGTCGAACGATGACTACCTGTTCTTCAAGAACCAGTTTGAGAGCGCAGGTGCCTTGCACAAGATTATCAGTTTCGTGAACACCACCGACCAGCCGCCCGTCGAGCGTCTGCTGATTCCCGACATGGCACTGACTGCCGCTGAGTATTTCGCCGTCGATAAGAACGAAAAAGTGTTGGTGCTGCTCACTGACATGACGCTTTACGCCGACGCCTTGAGCATCGTGAGCAACCGCATGGACCAAATCCCGTCCAAGGACTCCATGCCCGGCTCGCTCTATTCCGACTTGGCGAAGATCTACGAGAAGGCCGTGCAGCTGCCCGACGGCGGTTCCATCACCATCATCGCGGTGACGACCTTGAACGACGGTGACATCACACACGCCATCCCCGACAACACGGGCTACATCACCGAGGGCCAGTTGTTCCTCCGTGCCGACCCCGACTCGGGCAAGGTCATCGTCGATCCGTTCCGCTCGCTGTCGCGCTTGAAACAGTTGGTGCAGAACAAGAAGACCCGCGAGGACCACAGCGCGGTGATGAACACCTCCGTGCGCCTCTACGCCGATGCCGCCAACGCCAAGACCAAGTTGGAGAACGGCTTCGACCTGAGCGACTACGACCTGCGCTGCCTCGACTATGCCAAGGAATACGCCACGCGCCTCCTTGCCATCGACGTCAACATCTCCATTGAGGAGATGCTCGACACCGGCTGGGAGCTGTTCGCCAAGTATTTCACCAAAGCCGAGACGGGTCTGAAAGAGAGTTTGATCCAGAAGTATTGGAAAGAGTAAACCTACAAAGATTGACATGGAAACGACTAACTTAACCTTAAACCGTCATTGCGGGCTTGACCCGCAATCCCCGAAGCGAGAAAGACAATCTTCGCGCTTGGGAGATGGCGGATCCTTGTCCGCCATGACGGGTAATAGGCGATTGAGTGGTACAGCCCATGCACTTTTTAAACTATAACACATGGCCATCAAATTTCAATATAACAAGACCTCGCTGAACGAGCTGAACAAACAGCTCAAGACGCGGACCCGTGCCCTGCCCACGCTGAAGAGCAAGGAGAGTGCGCTGCGCCTTGAGGTGAAGAAAGCCAAGCAACATTCGGAGGGGCTTGTCGCACAGTTAGAGGCCGAACTCAAGTCGTATGAGTACATGGCCCGGCTTTGGAATGAATTTGAGCCAGGACTGATTTCGGTGACCGATGTCAAGCTGAAGACCGTCAAGATTGCGGGCGTGCCCGTGCCGGCCTTGGAGGAGGTGCTGTTCGACGTGAAGGACATCAACCTCTTCACCAAGCCGATGTGGTATGCCGACGGCGTGCAAATCCTGAAAAACCTTGCACAGTTGGGCATCGAGTCGGAGGTCTATACCGAGGTGAGCCGCATCCTCGACTACCAGCGGAAGAAGACCACACAGAAAGTCAACCTTTACGAGAAGGTGCAAATCCCTGGCTACAACGAAGCCATACGCAAGATCAAGCGATACATGGAAGATGAGGAGAACCTCTCCAAGGCTTCGCAGAAAATCGTGAAAAACAAACACTTACTTGAAGAAGAGGAGGCTGACCATGGTAACTGAAATGACGAAATATGACTTCATCCTCATGAGCGGCGACGCCGATGCCTTCTTGGAGAAGCTGCAAGCGGTGGGCGTGATGGACATCACCCGCTCGCGGAAGCCCATCGACGAGCGGTCGGAGAAGCTGTCGTCGCGGGCTGGCGTGCTTCGCAAGGCCTTGTCTCTCTTGAAGGAAGTGACTCCGGCGGAGTTTGCCGAGAAAAGCGCGGAAGACTACGCCTCCGATGTCATTGAGACCGTGTCGGAGCGGGAAGCCATGCAAGCCCAAATCCCCGTGCTGCAAAAGGAAGCCGAGGAGCTGAGGCCTTGGGGGCGCTTCGACAAGGCGAGCTTCGAGCAGTTGAAGGAACGCGGACTGAAGCTGCATTTCTACAAGGCCAAGACCATCGACCCGACATGGAAAGAGCAATACGCGCTGAGCGAGATTGCCAACGACGGAGCCAACAACTACTTCGTAGTCGTCTCTGATTCAGAAGATTACGACTTTCCGCTGAAAGAAATCCCTGCTCCTGTTCGCGACTATGCCGCCGTGGAGAAGGAAATCGCCGAGGTGGAAGGCCAAATCGAGAAGAAGACGGCGCACTTGGCCGAGTTGAAATGCCGCGAGGCCGAGATTCGGAAAGAGTTGGACAAATCGCTGTCGAAGCTCGACCTGCACTTGGCGCGTGTCGCAGGCGAGAAGGCCGCCGAGGACTACATCACGGTCTTCGAGGGCTTTGCGCCATCCGAGACGGAGCCTGCACTCCACGATATGCTGGAAAAGGAACAGGTGTTTTACCTGACCGACAAGGCCAAGGTGGAAGACAATCCGCCCATCAAGCTGAAAAACAACAAGTTCGTCTCGATGTTTGAGGTGCTGACCGACATGTACGGCCGACCCAAATACGACGAGTTCGACCCCACAGTGTGGATCTCCATCTTCTTCATGCTCTTCTTCGCCTTCTGCATGGGCGACATGGGTTATGGACTCATCCTCATCCTTGGCGGCCTCGCTCTGAAGAAGATGATGCCCAAGATCTCGCCCCTCGTGGTGACTTTGGGCATCGCCACCACGGTGATAGGCTTCCTGTTCCACACCTTCTTCAGCATGGACCTGCTCAATTGGGACATCATCCCCGACGCGGTCAAGAAAGTCATGCTGCCTTCGCAGATTGCGGGCTTCGACGGCACGATGGTGTTGGCCATCCTCGTCGGCATCGTCCACATCTGTCTCGCGATGATCGTCAAGACCTACCAAAGCACCAAGACGAAAGGCTTTGCCAATTCGTTGGGCACTTGGGGCTGGACGCTGCTCATTGTGGGCGGTGTCATCGTGGGCGGCTTGGCCCTGATGGGCGTGATGGACAAGGCGGTGACCAAGTGGGTCGTCATCATCTTGGGCGGCCTGTCGGCTTTGGGCATCTTCTTCCTCAACGACCTGCACCGCAACCCCTTGCTCAACTTCGGCTCGGGCTTGTGGGACACCTACAACACCGCGACGGGCTTGCTCGGCGACGTGTTGAGTTACCTGCGTCTGTACGCCTTGGGCTTGGCCGGTGCCAAGCTCGGCGAGGCCTTCAACGCCATTGCTATGCAGGCCCGTGGCGACGGCGGCTTCGGCTGGGTGGCCTTCATCCTCATCGTGGTCGTCGGCCATGCGCTGAACATCGCCATGTGCGTCTTGGGCGCCTTCGTGCATCCCTTGCGACTCAACTTCCTCGAGTTCTTCAAGAACTCCGGCTACGAAGGCTCGGGCCGCAACTATCAACCTTTACAACAATGAAAACAATGAACCAGAGACGACCAAACCTGACCTTAAAACGTCATGGCGGAGGAACATCCGCCATCTCCCTAACGCGAAGACATAACCTGTATGCTTGGGAGATTGCGGGTCAAGCCCGCAATGACGTTTAAGGATTAGGGTGGTACTGGGAATTAGAACGGTAATCAACAACTAAACAACAATCAATAAACAATTAAACATCATGTTAGCAACAATTTTAGGTTATCTCGGCTTGGGCCTCGTGTTGGCCTTGGCAGGTATCGGAAGTTCAATCGGCACCTCGACGGCGGGCAACGCTGCCGAAGGCGGACTCAAGAAACGTCCCGAGGCATCGGGCAATTTCATGGTGCTGTCGGCACTGCCGGCCACCCAAGGAATTTATGGCTTCGTGGCCTTCTTCATGCTGCTGAGCAAGATGAAGGCGACGCCTGAGCAAGGCCTCGTCATCTTTGGCGTGGGTCTCTGCGTGGGCTTGGTCTGCATGATCTCGGCCATCCGTCAGGGGCAGGTCTGCGCCAACGGCATCGTCGGCATCAGCCAGGGTCACGACGTGTTCACCAACACCCTGATCTATGCCGCTCTCCCCGAATTTTACGCGATTCTGGGATTGGTCGGCGCACTGATGGTGTAATCAACGCATTCCGGTTCAACGACGTGGGGACGTGCCTTGGCGCGTCCCCGCATTTTTTTTGAGGGGCGTCTTGTTTTTTTAATGCAAGATTTCCCCGACTTTCTCGTCATAATGGTGTAAGACGTTCCGGAAATGGACAACGAAGCCTTCAAGAACCGCATCATACAACTGCAACCGACCTTGCAGAAGGTGGCCGAAAGCATCCTCAACGATGCCGACTTGGCGGCTGATGCGGTGCAGGATACCGCGCTCAAGATTTGGGACCGCCGCCGCAGGATGAACCGTGTCGGCAATCTCGAAGGCTATTGCGTCGCCGCCGTCAAGCGCCGCTGCATCGACCTCTTGCGCGAACAGCATCCTTCCGTGTCCATCGACGAGGAGGCCTTGATGATGGCAGAACCTGTGCCTGACGACAACTTTGAGGAGCGGTACCAACAGGTGCGTGCCATGATTGACCAACTTCCTGAGCGGCAACGCGAAATCATCCTGATGAAATACGAACAAGACCTGCCCAACTCCGAAATAGAGAAGGCTCTTCAGATAAGCAGTACCAATTCAAGTTGCGCAAGTTGCGGTGCATCCCGATGAGATGCTGTTGTCCTTAGGTTTCGTTTTTACCGAACGCGCATCCCGATGGGATGCCATTCCGCTGCGTCCAACTAATCCCGTAGGGATTTACGTTCGGTAAAACAACTACAATCAATCTCTTACATCCCGTTAGGGATGTGCGAAACTTGAGTACCAATCTTTACACCATCCTGTCGCGTGCCTACAAAGCCCTTCGCGAGGCCATCGACAGACAAAACGCCAACCGTCATGAAAGAGGATAACAACATGGACCAGGAAGTCAAAGAGATGCTCGACACCCTGACCGAGCATGGCCGCAACGAGCGTCGGCAGCAGCAACTAAGCGCGATGATGGACCGCTCGGCCGCATTAAAGAGACGCCGCCATTGGCTTTGGGCCATCGCAGCCGCCGTGACGCTCTCAGCCGTGGTTGCCCTGAGCTTGAATAGTGGCACAGACAAGCCGACAGCACCAATGATGACAATGAATGAACCCGTCGTCACGGAAACGCCGCAAAAGGTTGAAGAACCCGCATCAGAAGCACAAGATGAGGTCAAGCCCCAAACGTTTGACGTGACAGGAATGCCAAAACCGACGTCTCGCACAGGGAAAGTTGATGTCAAAGGTGTTGCCGAAGTTAAAGAAGTTGAAGAACCCATTGAGGTTGTCGCCGAGGAAACCATTGAAAACCACAATGTTGAATCCGTTCAGGAAAAGCATGATGCCAATGAAAAAAAGACAAGAAACAGGACAGACAGCATACCACCAATCCAACGGGAGAACCCCTATCGGCCCAAGAACAAGTTCACCCTTCGGGTGGCTGGCGAGATCGACCCCTACAGCTTGGGCGACCTTCCTTTTCCTCCAGTTTCGACGCATTTTGCCTTGGGCCTGACCTTAGATTTCCATTTCACGGAAAACTTCAGCTTGGGCTTGGGTGCCGAGGGGTTTGGCGTATCAACTTACGGGTCTTTCTATGCAAATCTTAGCCCAACGTTGTATGCCATCCCTGTCTTTGCCGACATCAAACTGAACTTCTGGGGCAAGAAGAACTATTCGCCTTTCGTGGAAGCTCGATTGGGCTATTCCATTCCCCTCAACAAAGTTACAATAGAATATCCGGAAAACGGTTCCTCCGTATCTGTTGATTATGTTTTATCAGGCCCCTATGTCGGTTTAGGCTTGGGGTGCTCCATGAAACGCTCCAACTTAAGTGCCGGGGTGGTCTATTCACATGCCAGAAGTCCTGAAAGTTTCAAGGATTCATTCCATTTTTTAGACAATCTGCTTTTTTTAGACAATCTGCTTGCATGGGGAACCAATTTCTTCATCCGCTACGATTACACTTTCTCGTCCTTTTCCGATGAAGGGAAACGGCACCTCGGGCCAATCAAGAGGGGCAAGCGGGAACACGAGTTCGACACGGATGGTCTTCGACTACAGCTGAATGTCGCGGGAGGCTTCAGACCATGGTGCTATTCAGCCGGTGCCGCATTGGAATACAGATTTCCAAAGCATTTCAGCGCAGGTGTTGGAGCGGATTTCAGGAGCATGAAATGGGATTTGGAAGGTGATGGCATTTATGAAGGCTACAGCTATGAGAACGTGTCGGGCAAGCAATTGCTTTCCCTGCCGATCTATGGTGGCATAAAGGCCCATTTCTGGGAAAACAAGCCCTTCTCGCCTTTTTTGGAATACCGCGTGGGCTACGCTTTCGCCTTGAACAAGATTACGGCCACGCAATATAACCCTTGGACACAGCAAAACGACGATTACGAAGCGAGACACCATGGACTTTATGCTTATTTGGGCATAGGCGTGACTTACGGGCCTTCAAGCCTGAGCTTCGGCATGGTAGGACAAGAAGGGAAAAGCAAGTGGCAGGTTCCAATCTACACTTACTTCGGGCAACACGATTTTGCCAGTATGCCCTTCGAACTGCGCTATTCCTACAGGATTGGCAAATGATTCCCCAAACCAAACCATCAAGTCATGAGAAACACCGTATTCTTTTTGCTGCTGTTATTGGCCTCATGCAGCCGCATCGACGAGGTTGACATCAACAGTTTCAACCAGCCAGACGGCGAATCTTTGAACGGCACCGTCGCCGTGTTTGGCAACGTGACCACCGAAATGCGCCAACATAGCGTGACGCTATCGCCTGTCCAACAATGGAATGAAAGTCCGTCGGTTTTGCCCGAAATCAACCGCGTTTTCGTGCTTTGCGGCAATGACACGATTCCTTATATCGAAAAGACTAACGAACGCAACGGCAAGACCTTTGTTTCGGAGCAACCCTTCAAGGGCGAGGTGGGCAAAATCTACCAACTCGTCGTCGAGACACCTGCGGGCGACATCACCGCCGAGGACTATCTGATGCCATTGGGCGAGACGGACTATTTCCAACTGATGAAGGACAACATCAAATGCCGCGCCTATGAATCGACTTCGGGGGATGCCATGCATAGTTTCCAATTCCCCAAGCACATCTATACGCTTTCGGAGCAGCCCGCCATCACCGGCGTTACCTTCTATTCACCCGAGAACACGCCCATCGACAGCCTCAACTTCTGGACCTTCGTCCACTCCGACATGTCGCTGCAAGCCTTGTTCTCCATGCAGTCCTTCACCAACGGCTACGACATGGCCGATTTAAGCCAGGAAGAGTGCTTCATCACGGGTTCGGTCTCGCCGTCGTTCTACGCCTTCCTGCTCGGAATGTTCAACGAGTCCGACTGGAGCTTGGGCATTTTTTCCACCATTTCGGGCAACGTGCAAGGCAACGTCAGCAACGGCTACGGCTATTTCTTTGCCTCTGACATGCGTCGCAAGAGCTTTACTTTCAGTGAATTAATCCCCGAAAACGAATAAGCCATGAAACGCATCCTTCTCACTATATTTTTCTTTGCCTTTTTTATCGGCCTCCAAGCACAGTCCTATACCCTCAGCGGCCATATCACCGATGCCGCCACGGGCGAGACCCTTATCGGAGCCACCTTGTTTGAGGCCACGTCGCAAACCGGCACCTCGGCCAACGGTTACGGCTTCTATTCGTTGCGACTGCCTGCCGGAAAACACAAGTTGCAATGCGCTTATTTGGGCTACAATACCAAAGAGATTGAAGTTCAATTGGATAGCAACAAATTTTTGGAAATCAAGTTGGAGGAAAACGCCGTGGGGTTGGGCGAAGTCACCGTTGAGGCGGCTTCCGTCGAGCGTCCGCAAAGGCAGAACGAATTCAACGCCGAGATGCTGACCATCAACGCGATACGGAAACTTCCGAGCGTGTTTGGCGAGGCCGATGTCATCAAGGCGGTGCAGATGCAGTCGGGCGTGAAGACCCTCGGCGATGCCTCGTCGGGGATGTTCGTGCGTGGCGGCACCAACGACCAAAACCTCATCCTCATCGACGAAGCCCCGATTTACAATGCCTCGCACCTTTTCGGCATGATCTCCATCTTCAACCCCGAGGCGGTGAACCAAGTGACGCTCTACAAGAGCAACATGCCCGCGCAATATGGCGGTCGCATCGCTGCCGTCCTCGACTGCAAGATGAAGGAAGGCAACCTGAACCACCACGATTTTTCGGTTTCCGTGAGTCCGTTTGCGTCCACGCTCACCGCCAACGGCCCGATTGTCATGGAAAAGGCCTCCTATCTGGTTTCAGCGCGTAGGAGTTTCCTCGATTTGTTCGTGAAACCCAACATCGACATTCCGCTCGTCCCGACATTCTACGACCTGAACGCGAAAGTCAACACCAAAATCGGGCAAAACGACCGCCTATATGCCTCGTTCTACCGAGGCCACGACGTCATCGAATCGAGGAACGAACTGCTCAACACTTGGGGCAACACCTCCGGCACGTTGCGCTGGACGCACAACTTCGGCAGCCGCTGGTTCCTCAACACGGCCTTCATCGTCAGCGACTACCGCAACAGCCTTGATTTCCTTTACAAAAGACGCAAATACAACTGGCGCACAGGCCTTTCCGACCTCAACCTGAAAGCCGCCTTGAGCTATTACATCGCCCCAGATTGTGAACTTCGCATTGGCGCGGGAGCCGTCCACCACGCTTTCACGCCGGGCGAATCGGACAGCACGGTCTTGAGTCTGCCGCGTTTTCAGGCGATGGAATACTCCGCCTTCGTCCTCAACGACTGGAAACCCTTGCGTTGGTTGGGCTTCAATTATGGCCTTCACCTGTCGGCCTTCTATCCCTTGGGCAGCGACGAGAAGCCGATGGTCTATCCCGAGCCTCGCGTGAGCATGAATGTCGTGCTGAACGAGAACACCTCGCTGAAAGCCGGTTATGCGAGAAATGTGCAATACATCCAAGTGCTGGAAAACAACACGTTGGACTATCAATCGTTGGAGACTTGGTTCCCTACCGTCAATGGTTTGAAGCCTGTCATTGCCGATGTGGTCTCGGCGGGTGCGTTTTTCGATTTTGCCGAACAGTATTCCGCTTCGGCTGAAGTCTATTACAAGCAAGGCCAGAACCAAATCGACTTCATCGACCATGCCCAACTCATCAGCAACCCGAATGTGCTGAACCAAGTGAGAAGCGGCGATTCAAAGGCTTACGGCGTGGAGCTGAACCTCTCGAAAAACGTCGGAAAATTCACGGGAGCAATGAGTTACACCTATTCGCGAGTGATTTACACCATCGACGGCATCAACGACGGCCATTCCTATTCGGCCTTGTCCGACATCCCGCACGACTTCCGTATCTATGGCTGTTACCAGTTCACGCCACGATGGAGCGCGAGTGCGGCATGGCAGTATTCGAGCGGTCATCCCGTCACCTTGCCTGTGGGCTTCTACGAGTACATGGGGCAGACCGTCCCGATTTACACCAAGCGCAACGCCAGCCGCACGCCAGCCTATCACCGCCTCGACCTCTCGTGCGCCTATCATTCGCCGAAATACAGGAACGGCTTCAACTGGAGCGCGAGTGTCGGCTTGTTCAATGCCTACAACCGCCTGAATCCGCTGGGGTACCAGTTTGAAACCGATATAGAATCCGGCGAGATGCGGGCTTACGCCTACTCGATGTTCGGCATTCTGCCCAACATTTCGCTGCGGGCGGGGTGGTAGTCAGTTTGATTCACGATGGATTTACACCAAAGGCGACCCCCAAAATCACGGAGTCGCCTTTGGTGTTTCATGTGGTTTTACATCTCGTCCTTCAGCCGCTCAATCATGCGGCGTTCCTTCTTCGTCGGGCGGCCTGCGCCACGGTCGCGCCACTCGGTCTTGTAGGCGTGCATGAACTCGATGCGTTCGTATTCCTCCTTGGGCGTGAGGTCGTTATAGACCTCCGGCACCTGCTTGGCGGGGACGCGGTTCTTCACAACGGTCTTCACTTCCACCACCTTGTGCAATTGCTCGATTTGCACTTGGATGACGTCGCCGACCTTCACCTCGCGCGAGGGCTTCACGTCGTTGCCGTCCACCTTCACCTTGCCGCCCTTGATGGCGTCGGCAGCCATCGAGCGCGTCTTGAAGAGACGCGCCGCCCACAGCCATTTGTCCATTCGGACGATGTTTTCTTCGTTTTCCATTTTTTATCGCTTTTGGCTCTTGGCTCTTGGCATGATTGGCTTTTAGCTTTTAGCTTTTAGCCGTTAGCTATTAGCTTGGCCTCACTAGGCTAAAGGCTAATAGCTAATTGCTAACAGCCATCTGCCAGAGGCCAGAAGCCATAGTTCACTTCTCCTTGAAAATCAACTGAATCGGCACGCCATGGAAGTCCCAAGTCTCCCGAATCTTGTTCTCCAAGAAGCGCTTGTAGTTGTCCTTCACGTCCTTGGGCAGGTTGCAGAAGAAGATGAACTGCGGCGTGCGGCCTTTCAGTTGGGTGATGTACTTGATGCGCAGGAAACGTCCGCGCGAAGCCGTCGGCAGCGGCACGGAGTTGATGATTTCCAGCATCTTGTCGTTCAGCTCGCGCACAGGGACGCGCCGCTCGCGGTTTTCGTACACCTTGTGGGCGGTCTCCAGCACTTTATAAATGCGTTGCTTGTTGATGGCGGAGGTGAAGATGATAGGGTAGTCGGTGAAGGGCGCGGTGCGGGCGCGGATGTGCTCCTCGTAGGCCCTGTGCGTGTTGGAGTCCTTTTCCACGAGGTCCCACTTGTTGACGACCATCACCAAGCCTTTCTTGTTGCGCTCGATGAGGCGAAGGATGTTCATGTCTTGGGCCTCGAAGCCTTGCGTGGCGTCGAGCATGAGGATGGCCACGTCGCAGTCTTCGATGGCGCGGACGGAACGCAGCACCGAGTAAAACTCGATGTCTTCCTCCACCTTGCTCTTCTTGCGCAGGCCGGCGGTATCGACGAGCATGAACTCCATGCCAAAGGCCTTGTAGCGTGTGTAGTTGGCGTCGCGCGTGGTGCCGGCGATGTCGGTCACGATGTGACGCTCGGTGCCGAGGAAGGCGTTAATCAATGACGACTTGCCCACGTTGGGCCGTCCCACCACGGTGAAGCGCGGCAGGTCGGTGTCGAAGTCGGTGGTGTTCTTGGGCAGCAGCTCGGCCACCTTGTCCAAAAGCTCGCCCGTACCCGTTCCCGTCATGGCTGAAATCGGCCAAGGCTCACCTAATCCCAAACCATAGAACTCGCCCATCAGGGCTTCCTTGTTCGGCTCGTCGATCTTGTTGACGGCCAAGAGGACGGGCTTCTTCTGTTCGCGGAGGATTTGCGCCACGTCCTCGTCCAAGACATGGAGGCCTTCGCGACCATCGACCAAGAAGACGATGACGTCGGCCTCGTCGATGGCCAAATCGACTTGCTTGCGGATCTCCTCCTCGAAGATGTCGTCAGACCCCACTACATAGCCGCCGGTGTCGATGACGGTGAATTCCTTTCCGTTCCAGTCGCTCTTGCCGTAGTGCCGGTCGCGCGTCACGCCGCTCGTCTCTTCCACGATGGCCATGCGCTGCTTCAGCAGCCGGTTGAACAGCGTCGATTTTCCCACGTTGGGTCGCCCCACTATTGCTACGATGTTTGACATTTTCTTGTTAGTTTAGATTTTGGGCTGCAAAGGTACGGATTATTTCTTTGCGTTGTGTTGTTGCACGAACCAGCCGTCACTGATTTTTTGCAGATAAGACCACAGATTGTTCAATGCCGTTGTCGTCATCGTCTTGTGTTTTTAGGGTTTATGCCTGCAAAAATACTCATTTTTTCCGAAAAACATCGACAAATCCTTTTTTATAATGAAACGATTGTGTATTTTTGCGGCGTTAACTTTTTTTAAATCGTTCTATTATGAAAACAATGAAAAAATTCGCATCAATCTTGATGCTGGCAGCGGCGGTCGTCTTTGCCGCAGGCTGCACGAAACCCGAAGACCCGAACAACGGGGGAAACAACAACGGAGGTGGTAACAACAACGGAGGCGACACCCCGCAAGGGCCGACCGTCCCGACCGGCGCCGTTGGCGGTGTGTTCACCATCAACGAACATGGCGGCAAGGTGTATTTCTCGCGGGGCAACCTGCAATGGAGCGCCACCAACGGTGGAGCCACAGCCACCACGCACGCCGTGGCCGACGGAGGCACGGCGCCGGGCACATGGCGCTTCGGCGAGCCCTGGGACTTCGTCGGAGGCACGGCTGGCATTACAGGTTATAACCTTGAGGGCGAACTATGGCAAGGCACCATTGAGGGCAGCAACAACTGCCAAGCCTCGTCAACCTACACTGGCTGGATAGACCTGTTCTCGTGGGGCACCAGCGGCTGGGAAGGCGGCGTAGCGGCCTACGAACCTTACCGCATTATAGGGGATCCTTCTCCCCTTTTATCCCAGTCGCAATGGTTCTATCTTGGTGGCGATTCTAGAAATGACATGACGGGCCAATATGCCTATGCCGACTGGGGCGTTTACAATGCCATCAGCAACGGCGGCAACCAACCAGAGTTGTGGCGCACCCTGACTGGCGAAGAGTGGGAGTATGTCATCGACGGGCGCGAAGGCAGCCGCTGGTGCCCGGCGACGGTGAACGGCGTCAAGGGCGTCATTCTCATTCCCGACGGCTGGGACAACACGGCATACACCTTGGATAGGATCAACTCTTGGGGCGCATTCTCGTCCAACACCATCAGCCAATCCACATGGGAGCGCACCTGCGAGCCTGCCGGATTGGTTTTTTTGCCCAACACGGGCCGACGTCAATGTAATAATTATGGCACATATAGAGCCACATTGGACTTGAGCGAAGGCTGGGGCGGTTATTATTCCAGTTCGATATGTGTATCAGAGACTTTTAGTTTATCTCAGCCATATCAAATGGATTTTGGTTCACAAAAGCCAATAGTGGGTCGCAGCCAAGATCGTTCACAAGGCGTGGCCGTCCGCTTGGTGCAGGATGTGCATTAAGCGAGGCCTTGTTCTTGCGAATTTGCAATTCGCACATAATCGTAGAGACGTGCCGCGGCGCGTCTCTACGGTTTTTTATGTGTCCATTTTGCTGCTGCCCGAGGTGTCGCTGCGCTCTGCCTCGGGTTGTGTGTAATCTGCCCTTGCAGGGCGAGGCCGAGGCGGGCATTAATGCGCCCCGAAGGGGCAACTTAGCGGTAGCGTGGGGCAGAGCGGGCGCAGCCCGTATCACCCGACGCGATAAAAGACGGGAATGCAGAATGTTTTATTGAAAGACGATGTGTTAGATGGTTTGTGTGT